>Ga0247727_10000177_pt1 | contig 145201 bp, 141 predicted proteins | sample WisWelCaveWW1625_FD_202498 | JGI IMG/M metagenome (GOLD analysis project Ga0247727, IMG submission 202498) | Biofilm microbial communities from Wishing Well Cave, Virginia, United States - WW16-25 | ecosystem: Environmental > Aquatic > Deep subsurface > Groundwater > Cave microbial mat... | reverse complement strand
GCCGGATGAGTTTCTTTTGCTTTGCCGGATGCACCGATTCTTCGGGCCGGCCAAAGCCCAGAAACCGGCGTGTTTTAATCTCGACGAAAATGATTTTCCCCCGCTTTTTGGCGACAGCATCAATTTCACCAATCTTACAGCGGTAATTTTTATCCAGAATCTCAAATCCCATCTTGCGAAGATAGTTCCACCCGATCATTTCTCCGCGCTTCCCCAAAGACAAACGGAAAGACGCGTCGTTCATGACACAATACAGTTAGCGACGGGAGAAAAACTTTGGCGGTGGACCGGAGACGGGCCTTCACGTTCAAGGCAGGCTAAATGCACCGGAGTAGGATATCCCTTGTGGTCTTTGAACCCGTACTGGGGGTAAAGCTCGTCCAAATGCCGCATCCAGGCGTCCCGAAAAACTTTGGCAATAATAGAGGCGGCTGCAATCGAAGCGGATTTTTGATCCCCTTTGACAATAGCGCGCTGCGCCAACGGAAGATCAAGCTTCATGTTCCCATCAATAAGAAGGAGATCCGGAGTGCGGTTTAAAGCAAGGACGGCCCGCTTCATGGCAAGGCGCGTAGCCTGATAAATATTTAATGCGTCAATTTGTTTTTCATCAACTACGCCGACCCCCACTACGGCCTGACGGGCAATTTCACGGAAAAGACGTTCCCGAGTTTTAGGGATGACTTTTTTGGAATCGTTCAGGCCGGAAAGCTCTTTTTTTCTAACAAGGATCACTGCGGCCGCAACAACAGGCCCGGCCAAGGGACCCCGTCCTGCTTCGTCCACCCCTGCGATAAAACCACAAAACTCCCGTGAAATATTTTCATCAAAGGCAAGAAGGCGATCCAAAGTCGTGCTCCGCGCTTCGCCCATTGCACTTCGGAATGTCATTTTTTTCTTAAATAATAAAGCTTGGCGCGGCGGACTTTCCCTTTTTTGGCAACCGTAATTTTTTCAATGGTCGGGGAGTAAAGCGGGAAAAGTTTCTCGACAATATCGCCGTGCGTTTCCTTAAGCACCGTAAAACTTGCGCCCGCGCCCATTCCCCGCCGGCGGACGCAGACACCTTCAAACGCCTGAGTTCTTGTCTTGTCTCCTTCTTTGACCCGGAGAGAAATCTTCAAAGTGTCTCCTACCCGAAAGTCGGGAATTCCTTTTTTAATCACTTCTTTTTCAACGGTTTCCAATATTTTCACTTCATTTTCCTCCTTAGCTTTCTTTTTATTAAATCAGGCCGTGCTTGCCGGGTCATTTCCCCGGCCATTTCTTTACGCCACTTTTCAACTTCCCGGTGATGCCCCGAAACCAGGACATCCGGAACCTTCCACCCCCGGAAATCGCGGGGCCGTGTGTATTGGGGGTACTCGAGGTGTTCGCACTGAAAGCTTTCGTGTTTTATCGAATCTTCGTTGCCAAGCACGCCGGGTAAAAGCCGGATCACCGCTTCCATCACACAAAGGGCCGGTGCTTCGCCTCCCATCGTAATAAAATCTCCGACTGAAATTTCATCATCGATGAGATGCTCACGAACCCGGTGATCCACACCCTCGTAATGGCCGGCAATCAACACCAGATGTTTTTTCTTTGCGAGCTCCCCTGCCACTTTTTGTGTCAACGGCCGGCCGTGGGGATCCAGCAAAATCTTCCAGGCTTTCGGGCTCACGGCTTCGACACACTCAAAGATCGGTTCCGGTTTCATAAGCATTCCCGCACCGCCGCCAAACGGTTTATCATCCGCAGTCTTGTGGCGGTCATGCGTGTAATCTCGCAAGTTATGAATCCGGATTTTAACAAGGCCCGCTTTTTGAGCCCGCTTTAAAATGGATTCCTGAAGCGGACTCTCAAAAAAGGCCGGGAAAAGCGTCACAACATCAATTTCAAAAGTCATTCCCAGTAAGAGGCCCGAGTTAAGCCTTCCTAGCTTTTTTTGCCGAACGCTTCAAAAGGCTTTTCAGCGAAGCGCTAAGCTGCGCCCCCTGCTTAAGCCAGTAATCAAGGCGTTCTTTTTTAACCTGAATCTTCTCGCTGGCGGGAAGAGGATCATAGTAACCAATCTCCTCAATGAACCTTCCGTCACGCGGCATTTTTGCATCACTGACAACAATGCGCCAGTGAGGACGATTCAAGCTGCCCAACCGCTTTAAACGAATTCGAACTGCCAAGGGAAACCTCCTTTTAGTTATTCCTTCTCCCGGTGAATGGATGCACCCAGAGAACAAAGTTTTGATTCCAGATTTTCATAACCGCGGTCCAAATGGTACACGCGGTGCACTTCCGTGGCCCCTTCCGCCACAAGGCCTGCAATGACAAGCGCAGCGCTCGCCCTCAGGTCAGAGGCCATCACTGGAGCTCCACTTAATCTTTTAATCCCGTGGACAATGGCGCTCGGGCCTTCAAGAAAAATTTGACACCCCATGCGGTTCAGCTCACTGACATGCATAAACCGGTCCGGATAAATTTTTTCCGTAATCACGCTAATGCCGGGCGTAATGGACATAAGCGCCATCATTTGAGCCTGCAAATCGGTCGGAAAACCCGGGTACGGCAGCGTCGTCACATCGACAGGTTTTAACCGTCCGTTCCCTTTTACCCGCAGAGCGTTCTTGCCCTTCTCAACCTTCACTCCCGATTGCCGCAGTTTATCAATGACGGCGTTCTGATGACTGGGGTCTGTCTTTTTAATGAGGACATCGCCGCCCGTCATGGCTGCGGCAAACATAAACGTTCCGGTTTCAATCCGGTCCGGGATGACAGATGTTTTTGTTCCGTGAAGCTTTTTGACGCCCTCAATTTCAATCCGCGGAGATCCTTCCCCGGAAATTTTCGCGCCCATTTTCTTTAAAAAATGGGCCAAGTCCACCACTTCCGGTTCACAAGCCGCATTTTCGATGCTGGTCTTTCCATGCGAGAGAACGGCTGCCATCATCACATTGTCGGTGGCAAGGACAGACGACCCAAAAGATCCTCCCAGATAAATATCGGCTCCGCGCAGTTTCCTAAAAGTACGGGCCTTGACATAACCGTGTTGGATTTCAATATGCGCGCCCAAAGCCTCAAGCCCTTTTAAATGAAGGTCAATCGGCCGGGGGCCGATCACACAACCGCCGGGCAGGGACACTTCGGCACGCCCCACGCGCGCCAGAAGCGGTCCCAGCACACAAACGGAAGCTCTCATGGTACTGACAAGTTTGTAAGGAGCCAGGGGGTTTAATTCCTTGCCTGGCTTTATCGATAAAACGCCTTTTTCAAAATGAATGCGCGCGCCAAGCGAACGAAGAAGCCGGATCATGGTTTGAATGTCCCGGAGGTTAGGGACATTTTCAATGACGGATTCTTCATCGGATAAAAGACAGGCGGCCATAATAGGAAGGGCTGAATTTTTTGCGCCTGAAATGGTGACTTCCCCTTTTAGCTTGCGGCCTCCGTGAATGACAATTTTATCCATATCCTAGACCTGCCCCGAAACAATGCGTTCGATCCTGTTAAAGTCTTTAAAAATCATGATATTTTGAAAATGGTTTTGTTCAAACAAGTTTCTGACCGCTCCGGCCTGACCTTTTCCGGTCTCAAGAAAAAGCCAGCCGTTTGTTTCAAGATAACTCTTTGCGGCCGGGACAATGCGCCGGTAAAAATCAAGTCCGTCTTTACCGCCCTGTAAAGCGATCTTCGGTTCAAAAAAGATTTCAGGCTCCACTGCCTGCCAATCGTCCTCGGATAAATAAGGGGGATTACTGACGATCGTGTTCCATTTTCTAAATCCCCTCACCCTTTCCCTCTCCCCTTGAGGGGAGAGGGTTGGGTGAGGGGTCAAGGGACCTCGCTTCGCTCGACCACCTGCCCCCAGCCTGTCACCACGGGCAGGTACTGCTCCAGAAACCCCGGGCAAGCCCGGGGCGTCTTCCGCTGTAAAAGAACTAAAAAGATCGGAATAAATAATTTCTGCCCGATTTAAAAGAGCGTAACAAGTTAGATTATCCCTAACCAATTCCAGAGCTTTTCGCGAAATATCCGAAAAAGTTGCTTTCGCTTTCGCGAAATGCCTTAAAAGGCTAATCCCAATGGCTCCAGACCCTGCCCCAAGATCCAAAAATGAGAAGGCCTGGTCTTTCTGGAAACGCGTCTGGCGGATAAACTGTTCCACCAGAAGTTCCGTTTCAGGACGCGGAATCAGGCAATCCTGGTTAACCTTGAGGGTTTCATTCCAAAAGGAAGCCTCCCCCACAAGATAAGCCAGGGGGATTCTCTTTTTTCTCCGGGCGATAAGTTCGCAGTACTTTATCTTGAGTTCCCTGGAAATTTTTCGGCGAGGTTCAAGATAAAGTTGAAAGCGGTCAAGGCCTGCCGTCTGGCAAAGCAATTGCTCGGCATTGACTTCGGCCTCAGAGGAACCAAGAACTTTCAGCTCTTCTTTTCCCCAATCAAGAAGATCTCCCAGCGCTAAAGAGGAAAAAGAAGCGAGCATTTTCATGCGGCGTCCATTAACTTCTGCATCCGCTCGTGCTGAGTGAGGGCCTGAACAATTTGGTCCAAATGGCCGTCTAAAATATCATCGAGACTATGCAAAGTCAAACCGATTCGATGGTCCGTGACGCGCGAGTCAAGAAAATTGTAGGTGCGGATTTTTCCGGACCGGTCCCCGCTTCCCACCTGAGTTTTCCGGACTTTGGCCATCTCCTGATGCTGCTGTTCCTGCTTCATTTCGTAAAGCCGGGCCCTTAAAACACGCATAGCTTTGGTTTTGTTTTTATGCTGGGACCGTTCATCCTGACAGGAGATCACAAATCCTGTCGGGATATGCGTGATCCTTACCGCCGATTCGGTTTTATTAACGTGCTGCCCTCCTGCACCCGAGGCGCGGAAGACATCGATTCTCAAATCCTTGGGGTCAATTTTAATTTCCGTCTCGTCGGCTTCCGCCAGAATCGCCACCGTGACGGCCGAAGTATGAATGCGCCCGCTTGCTTCAGTTTCCGGAACCCGCTGAACCCGGTGAATGCCGCTTTCATATTTAAAAAGCGGGTAGGCCTGCCGGCCGCTTGCACCAAAAATCAATTCCTTGAACCCTCCCTTTCCCGTAGGGTTGGAAGTCATGATCTCAAGCTGAAGGTTGTGCTGAAGCGCATATTTGGAATACATCCTGAAAAGGTCCGCCACAAAAAGGGCCGCCTCTTCACCGCCCGTTCCGGCCCGGATTTCAACAATACAATCGCGCCCGGCATTCTCGTCAGACTCCTGAAGAAGGTAGTCCTCAAGTTCAAGACGCATCGTTTCCTTTTTTTGCCGAAGCGCCTGCTCTTCCTCGTCGTAAAGCTTTTTCATTTCAGCGTCCATCTTTTTTTCATCCAGGCCGCGCTTCAAATCCGCCAATTCTCTTTCGACCCGCTGGTAGCTTTCAAACGTCGCCACAACAGGGCGAAGATCGGAAAGCTCCTTCATCAGTTTCTGGTAGCGGGCTAGGTCGTTGACGACAGAAGGGTTGCTGATTTCTTCTTCAATGCCCCGGAGCCGGTCCTGGATTTTTTGAAGGCGCTCAAGATAAATCATTTTTCCTTGGCTTTTTGCAATTTCTCCTTAAACGAGGCTGAGGCCTGAGGGGCTTTTTTTGTGTTGACCAAAGTCACGGGTTTTGCTTTTGGCTTTTTAGGGCTTGGCGCGGCTGTGATTTTATCGCCGAATTTCTTTTTGAAGCGGTCAATGCGGCCTGCGGTATCAATTAATTTTTGCCGCCCGGTAAAAAACGGGTGGCAGGCAGAACAAATTTCAACCTGGATTCTTTCTTTGGTGCTTCGTGTTTCAACGACATTGCCGCAGGCGCACTGAACAACCGCGGGCCCGTACTTGGGGTGAATATCTTTTTTCATGGGAAAAGGTCTCCGTTTCTAGCGTTATTTATCAATCTTACTCATGCTGAGTAAAAATTCGGCATTCGACTTGGTCCTGGCAAGACGGTCGACAAGAAGCTCCATCGCCTCTGCCGGATTAAGTTCATTTAAGAGTTTGCGAAGGATCCAGACACGGTTCAGTTCATCCGGGTGCATCAGGATGTCTTCTTTACGCGTGTTGGATTTTTTAACGTCAATTGAAGGGTAAATGCGCTTCTGAAAAAGGTTCCGGTCCAGCTGAAGCTCCATATTCCCCGTGCCTTTAAACTCTTCAAAAATCACTTCGTCCATACGGGAACCCGTATCGACAAGGGCGGTCGCAATGATTGTTAAGCTGCCGCCTTCCTCGATATTGCGGGCCGCACCGAAAAAGCGCTTGGGTTTGTGAAGGGCGTTGGAGTCCACGCCGCCGGAAAGAATTTTTCCGGAGTGCGGCACCACGGTATTGTAAGCCCGTGCAAGACGCGTGATGCTATCGAGCAAAATAACCACATCGCGTTTATGCTCCACCAAGCGTTTGGCTTTCTCAAGCACAATTTCTGCCACCTGGACATGCCGTTCCGCAGGTTCATCAAAAGTCGACGAAATCACTTCCCCCTTGACCGAACGCTGCATGTCCGTCACTTCTTCCGGGCGCTCATCAATTAAGAGAACAATCAAATAAGTGTCCGGGCTATTGGTGGTAATGCTATTGGCAAGCTTTTGAAGCAAGATCGTTTTACCGCTGTACGGCGGCGCCACAATCAATCCGCGCTGTCCATGGCCAATGGGAGTCAGAAGATCCATCACGCGCATGGAAATTTCATCCGGGCTCGTTTCAAGCATAATTCGTTTCTGCGGATAAAGAGGCGTCAAGTTATCAAAAGGAATTTTGTCTTTGATCGACTCCGGGTCTTCAAAATTCACCGCCTCCACCTTGAGCAGCGCAAAGTAACGCTCGCCTTCTTTGGGCGGGCGGATCTGTCCGCTCACGCTGTCGCCGGTCCGCAAATTGAACCTCCGGATCTGGCTTGGTGAAACGTAAATATCATCCGGTGAGGGCAGGTAATTGTAGTTGGGTGAACGCAGAAACCCGAACCCGTCCTGCAGGATTTCAAGGACGCCTTCACCAAACATAAGGCCGGATTGTTCGGCCTGCCCCTGGAGGATTTTAAAAATCAGATCCTGCTTTTTAATACCGATTGTTGAGCCAATGTTAAACTTGTGCGCGAGACTGTGCAGCTCGCTCACCTTCATGCGTTTAAGATCGACCACGGCAAAAGGTTTTTCTCCCGGCTTCAAAGCGCGCGTCTCGGCCTCCTGGGCTTCGTCGCCATTTTGATGATTCATCGGCCGCGGGGGCTGTTGCTGCTGCGGGGGGGCTTCCATTCTTCTTGGGGGGTGTTGTTTCTCTCGTGGCATGTTAGTTAACAAGCTCCTTTCGAGGCAGGGTGAAGGCTTTTCCAGATTTCTTCAACCTTCTGCCGGGTTTGTTGAAATGTTCCTGAGTTATCAATGATTCGTTTGGCTTTTTTGATCTTCTCTTCCAAAGGCATTTGCGCTTTCCTTCGCGCCGCCATTTCTTCCTCTGAAAATCCTTTTTCACGAAGGCGCTGTGCCGCAAGGGACTCGGGGACATTCACCACGATCACCTCATGACAAAACCGGTCATAGCCGGTTTCAAAAAGCAGCGGCACTTCGATCACAACCACCGGTTCCTGGGCATCACTGATTTCTTCCATGATCCGGGTAAAAACATAAGGGTGGATAAGCGCTTCCAGTTTCTTTCGTTTTTCAGCGTCATGAAAAATAATCCCTGCGAGTTTTTTATGGTCCAAATGCCCGTCCGGCAAAACAATCTCCGAAAAATGCCTCACAATCTCCTTATAGATAAGGCTCCCCGGAAGCAGCGCTTCGTGGGCAAGCTTATCCGCATCTACCACGCAGGCGCCTAGCTCCTCAAAAAAATGCGCCACCGTGCTTTTTCCGGTCCCAAACCCGCCGGTCAAACCGATTAAGGTTTTGCCTGGATGCTCGGTATTCAATTTTTGTACCAGGAATCGCCGGTAAAAAGATCGACTTTAAGAGGAACGCGCATAGGGTAAGCCTTTTCCATTGTCTCTTTCACCATGCCGCTTACTTCTTCGGCACTCGATTCAGCAACATCAAAGACAAGTTCATCGTGCACCTGCATGATCATAAAAGTATCTTCAAAGTCCCGCTCAAGGCGGCGTTGAATGGCAATCATCGCAAGCTTGATTAAATCCGCGGCCGACCCTTGAATGGGAGCGTTAATGGCCGCGCGCTCGGCAAATTGGCGCACCGGGACGTTCTTGGAGTTAATTTCCGGAAAATAAGAACGCCGTCCTAAAATGGTGGTCAGGTACCCGTCCTGACGGGCTTTTTCTTTTTGAGATTCCAGATAGTCCTGGATACCGGGGTAACGCTTGAAATACTCGCCGATAAATCCGTCCGCTTCCGAAACCGAAATACCAAGGTCCTGGGACAAACCGTAAGCAGTTTTCCCGTAAATAATGCTGAAGTTAATGGTCTTTGCGACATTGCGCATTTCGCGTGTCACGTCTTTTTCACTTGTCCCGTAAAGAAGCGTTGCCGTAAAACGGTGAATATCCCTGTCCTCGTCAAAAGCCTGGGTCAAATTTTGATCCCCGGAAAGATGCGCAAGAATCCTGAGTTCGACCTGGGAATAATCCGCGGCCACAAGCTTTCTTGCCTGCTTCCCAAGCCGGCGCGGAATAAACGCCCTTCGGATTTCACGGCCGGTTTCGGTTTTAATCGGGATGTTTTGCAGGTTCGGGTCCGAGCTTGAAAGCCTTCCCGTGGCCGTGGTGGCCTGGTTGTAAGACGTGTGAATCAGCCCGGTTTCCGGATGAACCATCTCAGGGAGAGCATCCAGGTAAGTGGATTTCAATTTGGATTTTTCGCGGTATTCAAGAATTGTTTTTGGCAGTTCGTAAGTTAAGGCCAGTTTTTGAAGCACGCCTTCGTCGGTGGAGTAGCCGGTTTTGGTGCGGCGAATGACAGGGAGTTTCATTTTGATAAATAAGATTTCGGAAAGTTGTTTGGTTGAATTAATGTTGAATTCTTCCCCGGCTTCGCGAAAAATTTCAAGGGTAAGCGCTTTGAGGTCTTCTCCTGCCTTTTCGGAAAGTTTGGCCAAAAACTTAAGGTCTAAATGCACCCCGTTCATTTCCATTTTAGCCAGCACTTCCAAAAGCGGCATTTCAACGCTGTGAAAAAGCTCAAAGGTCTTCTGCTCGTTAAGCCGCTCTTGCAAAAGCGGAACGAGCCTGAAAACGCAGTCCGCATCTTCCGAGGCGTAACGGGAAACTTCCTCTAGCGGCGCTTCATCCATGGTGCGTTCGGCTTTCCCCTTCCCAAGCAGGCTCTCGGTTGTAATTTTTTTAACCGAAAGGTACTCCAGAGAAATATCATCCAGATTATGATTTAGTTTAAGCGGGTTGATTAAGTAACTCGCAATCATGGTATCAAAAGAAATTCCGCTTAACGTGATGCCGTGGCGCTTCATCACGATCCAGTCATATTTAAAGTTCTGGCCGTATTTTTTCTGCCCGTCACTTTCAAGAACCGGCTTTAAGGCCTTAAGAATTTTCTCAAGGGGAAGCCCCTGGCCCTTGTGCTGCGGGCTTGCTACGGGAAGGTACGCTGCCTCTAAATCTTTCCAGGAGAAACTCATACCCACAAGGTGCGCGCGCATGGGGTCACTCGAAGTGGTTTCGGTATCAAAGCTGAAGGCCTCAACTTTTTTCAAAGCTTCCAGAAAATCCTGGAAATCTTTTTCGGTTTGAATCGTCCGGTAGTTGCGTTCGGTTTCCTTGGATTCTCCGGTTTGGGCATGTTCTTTTAAAAGGTTTCGGAACTCGTAGCGCTTGCAAAGTTCGACCAGTTCGGCTTCATCCGGAGGCCTGATTTGAAGATCCTCCCACTCAAAAGTAAGGGGAACTTCGGTATCAATCCGGGCCAGGTCTTTGGAAAGGAGCGCTGATTTTTCATTTTCTTTTAAAAGGGCCTGCTGGGATTTTGAGCGAATGTGGGTCACTTGTTTAAGCAAATTGTCGACAGAGCCAAATTCCTGGATAAGCTTAATGGCTGTTTTCTCTCCAATGCCCGGCACCCCCGGGATGTTATCTGAAGCATCACCCATTAAGGCCATTAAGTCGACCACCTTCTCCGGCCCCAGGCCGTCAAAACGCTTCCGAACCATTTCCGAGTCGAAGATCAGGTTTTCTTTATTCGGGTTTAAAATTTTTATTTTTTCATCCACAAGCTGCATGGCATCCTTATCTCCGGTCACAATAAAAACATCAAAGCCTTCCTCTTTTCCGCGCCGCGCCAGCGTGCCGAGCAGATCATCCGCTTCATACCCGGCCTGTTCAAAGAGCGCGAAGCGGTAGGCCCGGCAAAAGGCCTTAATGGGTTGAAGCTGCTCTACCAGGTCGTCGGGCATAGGCTTGCGGTGCGCCTTGTATTCTTTATATCGCTCGTGCCGGAAGGTCGGCTCCTTGCGGTCAAAGCACATGGCCAAATAAGCCGGCTCATGATCCTGAATGAGTTTACGCATCATCGTGACAAAACCATAAATGGCGTTTGTCGGCTCCCCGCGGGAATTGGAAAGCGAGCGGATGGCGTAAAAGGCCCGGTAGCAAAAGGATGTCGCATCGATTAAAAAGAGCTTTTTCCCCTCGGAAGCAGAACGGCTTTCCCTGGACGGTAGGTGTTTCATCCAATAAGCCTTAGGAAAGCTGCCTAAAAAATTCAGAAGTCATGAGAAGGAAATGGGAAAGCCATAATGAGTTTGTTTAATTTTTCAATGGTGATTTAGGGAAATCTTAGATTTTTTGCGTGGATATTAGATTGGCTACTAACGTTCCAAAAGCGGTGATCAGGATACCATCTTTCCTTAGACCGTCAAGCGTTATTTTGGCGTTTGTGGAGATTCGCGGTCAAGGCGGAGCTGGCCGCACGCGGCGTCAATATCTTGGCCCGCGGTCTGGCGCACGGTCACGCGGATCCCGTGCTTCTCTAAAATCGAGCGGAATGTTTCAACCGCTTCTATGGAAGGTGACTTAAAACTCATTTCGCGGATGGGGTTATAGGGAATGACATTCACTTTGGCGTTAAGGGGTCTTGCGATCCTGGCCACACCTTCGGCCTCTTCGCGCGAGTCATTGACCCCCTGGATCAGCGTGTATTCAAACGTGATTTCCCTTTTAAGGCGGCGGTGAAGCTGGTTTAAAGTTTCCACAAGTTCTTTGAGGCTATACTTCCGGTTAATGGGCACAAGCTCGCTGCGCATTTTTTCATCACTGGAGTGCAGCGAAACCGAGAGCCGGACGCGGCCTTCACTACGTTTGACAAATTCGACAATCCGGGGCGTAATGCCGGAGGTGGAAACCGTAATCCGCCTTGCGCCCAGGCCAAACCCCCAGGAGGCTTGAAGGATTTTTAAAGCCTTCATCGTGGCCTCAAAATTATCAAGGGGCTCCCCCATTCCCATAAAAACAATGTTGGTCACTCTGGCGCCCAGCTTTCTTTCAATCCAAACCACTTGCTCCACAATTTCTCCCGCGGTCAGATTGCGGCCGAATTTTCCCTTGCCGCTTGCGCAAAAAGTACAGCCGATCTTGCATCCAAGCTGGGTCGAAACACAAACCGTTTTCCGGCCCTGCTGGGTAATCAGGACACTTTCTAGGAAGTGGCCGTTTCGGGTTTTAAAAATAAATTTGGTCGACTCGTGGTTTAAGGAATCTTTGTCATCATCAAAGCTTAAAGCAGAAAGTTGATAGCGCCCGGAAAGCGCTTTGCGAAAGTCGGCGGGTAGATTTTTGGCTTCATCGAGAGAAGCTATGTGTTTTTGATAAAGCCATACTAAAAGCTGTTTGGTGCGGTAGGAGGGGGCTTTAAGGCTCTCAACGATTTGCTTGGCTTCTTCAAGATCCAGACCATAAAGCGCCGGCTCTTGCCCCGAGCTTTGTTGAGCCGTCAAATCCATTTTTTTAACTTCATCCAAACGAGCATGCAGACAGAAACAAAAGCCATCAGCCCTAAAGAGAAAAAATACCCGTACTTCCAGGCAAGTTCCGGCATGTGGTGAAAATTCATCCCATAGATGCTGGCAATCACGACCGCAGGCATGCTGAGGGTTGCGAGAATCGTCATGCGGTTGATTTTTTCATTCAGCCGGGTGGATTGGAAAGAAAAAAAAGCCTGGAGAAGGCCGGAAATGGCTTCGTGATAACCTTCCGCAATCCCATAAATGCGGAAGAGATGATCATAAACGTCCCGGAAATAAAGCATGTGGCGTGTCTTGATAAAAACGGTGGGATTGCGGCTTAAGGAATAAAGAAGATCCCGCTGGGGCGCCACAATGCGCCGGAGGCTATAAATATTGCGCTTGATCTGCATGGCCTCGGCCAGATGATCTTTGGCGGAATTGTTGAATATTTCTTCTTCCAGGGTATCGATTTTTTCATCGTAGTGATCCAGAATCGGAAGATAATTATCCACCAGGTGGTCCAAAAGGGCGTGCACCAGAAGATCGGCCTCGTGGCCGATGCTGCGGACATCGGAGCGTTTTTGAATGCCGTCCCGGACCTGCTCGACACTTTTAACGCGGGTTTTGTGAAAGGTCACCACATAATTTTTCCCCAGGAAAATATCCAGCTCCACGGTTGAAAATTTATCCGGTGAAGACAGATCAATAGCGTTTGTCACAAGAAACAGGTATTCTTCATAATCATCCACTTTGGGGCTTGAGAGGTCGGAAACGCAGTCTTCCACGGCAAGGGGATGGAAATTAAAAAGTTCTACCAGGGTATCGCTTTCAAATTCATCCGGATTTTCCAGGTCCACCCAAAGCAGCGTGTCTTTGGGCTGCTGGAGCGCGGCAAACATCTGGGCGCGCGGGATATTGGTTTCAAGGGGCTTGCCCTTTTGATAAAGAAAAGACGTGAGCATTATTTCCTCAGTTTGTAACCCATTTTAAACAGATAAACCGTGGTTGAAAAAAGCGCCAGAAAAAGTCCGATCACCACCATTATACACTGGCCGATCGAAACGTCCGATATCCCGAGCATCCCATACCGCATGCCGTTGACCATATAAAACATCGGGTTAAAGGCCGTGAGCCCCCTCAAAGGTTCCGGGACCATCGTGATGGAATGAAAAACCCCGCCAAAGAAAATGAGCGGTGTAATCACAAACGTTGTCGCGATCGAAAGGTGCTCAAATTCCTCGGCAATAAGCGCCACTATCATACCCATAGAAGAAAAGGTAAGCGAGACAAAAATAAGGAAAAACAAAACGACTTCCGGGTGCGCCAAAGGGGACCTGACAAAAAACAAAGAGACGCCGTAGACGCCCGCGACAATGACAAGGCTCCGGGCAAGCCCCCCGATCAGGATGGCGAACACCATCTCAAAATAAGAAAGCGGCGTGACAAGAAGTTCTTCAATGTAATTGGCCCAGCGCGAAATAAAAAGGGAGCTTGAGGTATTGGCATAAGAGGCTTCAATGAGGTACATCATAATGAGGCCGGGGATCAGAAACTGAAGGTAACCTACCCCTTGAATTTCCTGAATGCGGTTGCCTAACGAGAAGCCAAAGATAAAGATATAAAGGAAGCTTGAAACCACGGGAGGAAACAGCGTTTGCGAAAAAACAGAAGAAAACCGGACAATTTCGCGGCGCACCAGAGTCCAAAATCCGATCAAGGTTCTCATGAGGTTGGGTTGTGGTTTTTGCGGATTAGTTTTAAAAAGGCATCTTCCAGCGTGGGCCGGCGGATATCTATTTTTTCAATCTCAATCCCGTGCTGGTGGAGCGTCTTCAAGACTTCGGAAACCGCGTTGTTTTTTTCTTCAAAACGAAGGGTCCGCCCCTGGTTTTCCAAGACAATGGGGATGGCCTGGATTTCATCCGGGATTTCAAAAAGATCTTTCTTAAGATAAAGCTCCACCTGATCTCCGCTCATTCTCCGGATCAAGGTTTCGGTGGGGTCTAGCGCCACGATTTTCCCCTGTTGAATAACGCCAATCCGGCTGCAAAGGCGCTCGGCTTCTTCAATGTAATGCGTGGTGAGAAGAATCGTCGTCCCCTCCTGGTTTAGTTTTTTCAAAAAATCCCACATATGATAACGAAGCTCAAGATCCGCCCCGGCCGTGGGTTCATCCAGAATCAGAATTTTCGGGCGGTGCATAAGCGCCCGGGCAATGAGGAGCCTGCGTTTCATTCCGCCGGAAAGCCGCTTGTAGCCGTCATTACGCTTTGCCCAAAGATCTAAAAATTCAAGCAGCTCGCGGGCGCGGTCTTTGGCCTTCGCTTTCGGGATTCCGAAATAACCGGCTTCGAAAATAAGAATTTGTTCCACGGTAAGAAAAGGATCAAAATTAAATTCCTGGGGCACGAGGCCGATCAAGGCCCTTGTTTCGCGGTATTCGCGGGTCACGTCAAACCCGAAGACCTCGACCTTGCCTTCCTTGTAATTGGCAAGGCCTGTCACCGCACTAATGGTGGTAGTTTTGCCGGCGCCGTTGGGCCCTAAAAATCCGAAAAATTCCCCCTGCGCAACTTCAAATGAAACCCGGTCCAGGGCTTTGAAGTTTCGGTAAAACTTGGTGAGATTTTGAATCGAAATGGCTGGGATCATATTTACTCGTCATTCGTTATTCGCAGATCGAAAGAACGGCGGTCGTCGTTCATTCAAAAGAACGCTCCGCCGGACATGGCTTTCCTTGAGCCATGCCGGCGCCGCCATTTTTCATAAGAAAAATGGCGGAGAGGCAGGGATTCGAACCCTGGAACCCCTTGCGAGGTTACATGCTTTCCAGGCATGCCCGTTCGGCCGCTCCGGCACCTCTCCTTGCTAATTTGGAATTATCGGCGCTCTTTACGCAGCGTCTTAAAAAATTCATGTAAAAAAAACTGGGATTCTTTTTCCATCACACCGTGAACCACATTCAACCGGTGATTCAGACGGTCATCCTGCGTAATACGATAAAGACTTTCACAAGCTCCGGCTTTATTATCGCGGGCACCGTAAATTAAATTTTTGCATTTGGTTAAAACTAACGCGCCGGCACACATCGGGCAAGGTTCCAACGTCACATAAAGCGACGCGCCCTCAAGCGAACCCCGGTGACCTTTTTTGCCTTCCGACAACGCCTCTGAGGCCTGGGTCATCACGATCATTTCCGCATGCGCCGTGGGATCGCGAAGCATTTCCATTTGATTATAGGCTTTCGCAATCACCCGGTTTTCCCAAACCACCACCGCGCCGACCGGAACCTCGCCTTTTTCTAAAGCGATTCCCGCCTGTTTCAGCGCTTCTTTCATAAAGTGGTCATGCAGGGTATTGGACATGGTCAATTGGGAGAATAATTTTTCCACACAAAGTGAAGGATTCTAACGATTTTTTCTGGTTTTTTCTATCTTTTAATGGTAATTAGGTTGCGTGACCAATCAGCACGGTTCTTTTGAACGAGCCGGGCGGATTGATCGTGCGTTCTGGTGATGGTAAAAAAGCTGTCTTGAAAAGAAAAAATGAGCCGCGGATATCAAACATTACTCACGGACAATATTTTGTCCGGCAGCAAGTTGACCGACCCTCTCTTCAGAGCTGTTCAAGAATCCCTTCAAAAAAATACCTTTGTCTGCCTGCGGGGAATTGTTGATCCCGAAGATGTGGCCCAGGTCAAGGAAGCGCTTAAAAACCATTTTAGGCCCGAAGCCGATCAAAAACTTGATCCCGCACGCCCGGATTTAATCCGGCAAAATTACCAGCGCCTCTTTGTGGGAGGAACCGGCAAGCGCAATGTCAAGGGACCTCGCTTCGCTCGGCCACCTGCCTGTGGCCTGTCGCCACGGGCAGGTACTGCTCCAGAAACCCCGGGCATGCCCGGGGCATCTTCCGCTGTCATCCGCCCCCGGTTTCTTCGCACTTTTTATAATCCGCTTTGGGACCGGGATATTTACGGGTGCCACGGCATTTTCAAAATCATGATTGATTTAAGAAACCGGCTGTACGGTCTCGCGCCCGGGTTTGCGGCGGAAAAACCCGAGCAGGGGTTGTGGACTGCGGCGCGCATCCACCACTATCCTCGCGGCGGCGGATTCATGGCCCCTCATTGCGACGATGTTCTCTCGAACGTTTCCGCGAAGGCTGGATTAAACAGCTATTATCAGGTGATTCTTTTGATGTCTAAAAAAGGTCTGGATTACGAGGAGGGCGGCGGCTACCTGGAAATAAATGGCACGCGGATTTTTTTTGAGGACACTTATGAACCCGGCGATCTTGTCATTTATGACGGACGCACGGTTCACGGCGTTGAGGAAATTGATTCTCAAGAAACGTTAGACCTTCGCTCGCTTGCGGGCCGGCTCGCCGCTTTTGTAAGCCTTTATCGGCTTCAAGGATAATTAGAGTATCTAAATAAAGGTGGATCCGTCCTCTGACGGAAAAGCGGGAATCCAGTCGATGGATCCCCCGGTCCAGCCGGGGGATGACAGATTTGTTAGATGCTCTTAGTGCTTCGAGAGCTATTCATCAAACCATTTATGAAAAGTATAATGATGACTTTGCGGCTCAAACCCCAACGCTTGCCAATTCTTTAGCGCTATTAAATTCGTAATTTGGGTGGACTGAATCATCTTTGCGGTCCCTTGATTTTTACACCATTCGGCACGGGCGACGAGAAGCGCTTTATGAATGCCGGTGTTTCGTAAATCCGGATCCACGCCTGAAAGCAGGCCTTCCCCTTCTTCAACATTATTAAGCCTTACCGTTGCAAAGCCGGCCACTTGGCCTTCCCACTCCGCCACCAGCACTTGCTGCGCGACTTCGTGCGATAAGCAGGACCGGTAAGCCCAGTCAGCATAAACCTCGTCACACAAAGCCGGATCAAGCCTTTGATCCGTATGGTAATGACTTAAGTACCCGTGAAATGCTCTCCGGGCGAGCGCCTTGATTTTTTCGGCTTCGTTGATTTGAACAGGACGAATCTTGATGAGCGGATTCAACGGAAATGAAAAAGAAGGCGCGGTCAAATCAAGCCGCCAGTAGCAAAGGGTATCCATAAGGCGAAACCCTTCCCCCTCCAAAGCATGGACCGTCGAAAGGTCCTCCGCAAAACAGCGTGCCATTAGAAACACAACCTTGTGTTCCTCGCAAAATTCGAGGACTTGTGGCAATTTTTCTTTTGTAATCGGAAAGGCTTTGGCAGTCCTGACCCCAAACCGCTCTTCATCCACCACAGAAAGAGAAACAGCTTTAAAATCGGTAAAGGATTCCGTCACGTGTGCTTTCCCCCTGGGCTGGCGCTAAATCTTTTTCAAGATCTGTTTTCGTTGGATAATACGGCCGCGCACGAAGCTCGTCAAAATAAGCTAAAACCCCGCGGCCGTCTTTAATTTCACGCATCATTTTATTCCATTCTGAGGAATACGCACTATTTTCTTTAAGGCCCGCCACATGAATCTTTCGCGAAACGTATTTAGCCGGCAGCCCGGATGATAATTTCCCGGTAAGAAGATAAACCGCGTCCGGCGCGTTGGTATATAAAGGAATCCCCTCGGGCAGCGCCCGCACTGCTTCCATCGTGGGTGATGATTTCCACGCGAGGCTCGCGTACCCCTGCCCCTGACTTGCTGTCTCCGCAACCCACGAGGCGGCCCGCGCGGCATAAGAAATCCCCAAAACGGCGCCGAGTAAAATCAATGACGCTTTGAGCGCCGTCGAAAAAGGACGGGACTGCGCCAAACGGTGGAGCACAAAAAAAACCAGGATAACGCCGGCGGCAAAAACCGGAGAAAGCGCACGGTTGTCCACAAATTGATTGGCAAAAAAAGTAATGCTCCCGGCATAAACAGCAAAGTGGCAAACAATAAAAAAAGCGAACAACAAAATCAAAACCGGGAATGGTGTTTTATCTTTGGACGAAGCTAAGAAGCCAGCCGCAAAAAACCCCGCGAGAAATATAAAGAGGATACCTGCCCGGACAAACACGGGAACGCTTTCCGGAACCAGCCAGACAGAAACCGTGAAAGCGGTTTGGCGAAAAAAATCATGAAGAAACGGGTGAAAGGCGAGGGCCTTTACTTCATAAATGCCGTGACCTGCATGATTTTTCCAAACGCTCCAGCCCCCAAGGAGGATAACGCTAAAAGACAGAAAAGTGGCTGCCTCCAGAAGCCGTTTAAAAAAATTCTTTCTCCGGCCCAAAAGAAGTAAACCTGAGAAACCTGTGAGCACAAGGCCAAGCCCCGCTTTTCTTGTCAAGACGCCAAGCGCTGCCAAAAGTGAAGCCAATAGTAAAAATCCGTAATGAGGTGATTCTGCCGTTAAATAGCTCGATAACAAATATAAAGCGGTCAACATGAGAAAAAGAAAAAGCGGCTCGGTCCAAGCCATGGAATGAATGAGAAGCAGGCAAAGCGACGTGAGAGAGAAAAACGCACCGATTGCGGCAACGGCCAGAGACGAAGTCAACCGCAGCAAAATCCAGCCGATCAAGAAAATATTGGCTCCAAAAAAAATCGCATTAAGAACTCTCGCGGCCGTCACCGGGTCCAAGCCTAAAAGTCCCAGCAAAGAAAGAACCGCAGGAAAAAGGGGAGGAAAAACCACGGCAGGAGCGAATCCTTGCCAGGTTCCCAAATCACGCAGCCGGCCTTCTGACAAAAGGTTTCGTGCCATGGCGAGATAACTTGCCGAATCCGGAGAAAGCCCGGCGCCTTGTCTCGTAGCCAAAAGCAGGATGCCCATTCCGATGAAGGCAAGCGCCAACAGCACGCCGGTTTCTAGCGCCGTTTTTGGACGAGGTTTCATCTCAAGAGAGGCTATTGGCCGGGAATTGGCGAACGGCACTGACAATGCGTTCAAGATCTTTTTCAGTTAAGCCCAAGTGGAGAGGAAGCCGAACCACGCGCTCGGACCGGTCTTCGGTCACGAGGCAATCGCCTTTCTTACCGCCGAATTTTTGCCCCATCTTTGAAAGGTGCAGCGGCGGAAAGTGAAACGCACTCGCAATACCTTGTTGCTTAAGGTGTTCAATCAAGGCCGGCTGTTCCTCACGCAAAGGCATCACGAGATAGAAAATATGGTAGGAAGATTCGCAATGCTCAGGAATCTTAGGGATTTCAACCCCGGCTTGAAGTGCCCAGTCCCGTAATTGAAGAGCATAGTATTCCCAAATGCTTCGGCGCCACTCTTGAATTTCCTCGTGAATTTCGAGCTGGCTGTAAAGAACCGCGGCTAAAAGATCGCTTAGGAGATAACTTGAGCCAATATCCTGCCACGTGTAACGATCCACCAAGTGCATGATAAATTTGCTCCGGTCCGTACCTTTTTCCCGCAGAATTTCTGCGCGTTCCTGATACCGGGGATGATTGATCAAAAGCGCGCCGCCCTCCCCGCACGTGAAATTTTTCGTCTCATGAAAGCTCTGGATGGCCATACTGCCGAAAGAGCCAAGGTATGTCCCTTTGTATTTGGCGAATAACCCGTGCGCATTATCTTCAATAACCGCAATCCCCTGTTTGGCCGCGATCTTTAAAATCGTATCCATTTCACACGGGACCCCTCCGTAGTGCACAGGGACAATGGCCTTGGTCCGGGGCGTGATGAGTTTAGCCAATTGCGTTTCATCCAAATTCAAGGTGTCGGGCCGGACATCGATAAAAACAGGCTTCGCACCGCGCAGGATAAAGGCATTAGCCGTTGAAACAAAAGAAAAGGAAGGGAGAATCACTTCATCCCCGGCTTCGATCCCCAAAAGCATGGCCGCTAGTTCCAGCGCGTGCGTTCCCGAGGAGGTTAATAAAGCGCGGGTAACGCCGAACTGATTCTCGAAAAAATCCTCGCACTTTTTCGTAAAATCTCCGTTCCCCGCAAGCCGGCCTTCCCGGAGGGATTGGGTGGCGTATTCAACGGCCTTTTCCGGAAGGCTTGCGTAATTAAACGGAATGGTGGATGGGGCCAGTGCAGGAAGCGTCATGAAAACTTTCCGTGGTCCTTTTAATGGTGTAAGGAGAGACTTTTCCGCGCGAAGGAAACCGAAACGAGAGATAGGTCAAAATCAACTCGGTAAGAGTCCTCGCAAATTGATAAAAGCCGTAGCGGCTTGTTCCTGCTTCGCGCGCTTGATGATCCACCCAAACATCGGTACAGTTTTTTGAAAATCTTAAGGCAAGCCCTTGAATGTAGGGGCGTTTGACGGGATGGGAAATCATTTGCCCGACAAGGTCTTTCCTAAAAATCCGGAAATTAGAAAGCGCAAGTTCCCGCGGCTTGCCGTACATCCATTTGCTTAAAGTCCGGATGATCAAGCTCCCCAGGCGGCGAAACGGCGAATGTTTTTTTACGCGGAAGCGGCCGAAAACCAAATCATAACCTTCCTGGATTTTTTCGATGAGACGAATCATTTCTTCCGGAGGGTTTTGTAAATCATCATCAAGGGTTAAGACATAATCCCCGCGGCTTTTTTCAAGACCGCAGAAAACCGCTTGCTGCTGACCGTAGTTACGCGCCAAATCAATCGCGAAGATGCGTGCATTTTCGCTTGCAAAGCGGCTTAAAATGTCCCAGCTTTTGTCGCGGCTTCCGTCATTGACTAAAATCAATTCATAATCCCGGTTGTGCTCATGAAAAAATTGCGTCACCCGCTGAATCACTTGTTCAACAGTCCCCGCACTATTGTAAACCGGAATCACAACGCTAAAAAATGGTTCCATCTTTTAATATCAACGCAGTGGTGCAGCATTGTGTGCGATTTCGTTAGCCGTTACGACGTGGTACTTTTCCATTTAAAAAAAGCGGCCGTATGACGGCCAAGCCTGCTGCCGCAATGAAGTAAGATATGTACCGCAAAGGCGCAACTGTCTCTTGCGACGTTTGAGGAGGTGGAATCACAAATTGGATCAAAGCCCAGTAAATTAAAAGACTGCTGACCATTGGAAGTCCTATAAAAAACATGCCTCTATATTCTTTTTTTAAAATTTCAAAACTATCCATTTGCCCCTCTTATGATTTCTTGTCTGTGTAGGCTTTAACAAGCTCCATGAGCTCAACAGGTACGGCCAGAATAACGGTATTCGAAGCCGTCGGGCCTAGGCCGTCAATGGTTTGCAACGTGCGAAGTTGCATTGCACCTGGACTTGCCGTCATGGTTTTGGCGGCGTCGGCCAAATTGAACGCGGCCATCTTATCGCCTTCAGCCTTCGTGATGGTGGCTCTCTTTTCTCTTTCAGCGGATGCTTGGCGGGACATCATCTTTTTTAACTCTTCGGGGACATCCACATCCTGAATCTTGATAGTAACGACCTCCAGACCCCAGTTGGCGCTCTCTTTTTTCACTATTTTCTCTATTTCTTCGCCAATTTTTTGCCGCTCGGCTAGAAGATCATCGAAAGTCATCCCGCCGACCACGTCCCGGAGCGCGGCCTGCGAAAATTGGGAAATCGCATAATTATAGTCTTGCACTTCAATGATCGCCGTTGAAGCCTTTAGCACCTTGAAATAAACAACGCCGTTGATCGTAACCGGCACATTGTCCTTGGTAATGACTTGTTGTTTTGGAATGTCGCGAGTCAAGACTCTCATATCGACTGTCGTGGTCCACTCGATCAGCGGAACAATAAGATTTAAGCCGGGATTCAGAGTCCGGGTGAAACGCCCCAATGTGAATACGATCGAGGTCTGATATTGCTGAACGATTCTGATTGAGAACGCCAGAATGGCGACTACAAATGGCAGATAGAAAATCCATGACATCGCTACACCTCCTTAGGTTAAATCTTATTGCCCCTGTTGTTGGGGTAGAACCACTTTGTTGCCCCTTTATTTGGAGAGGAGCCGCCGCCCACAGCACAGTATTTTTGCATAAGCAAAAATGCAGCGCCGCACGCGGTGTTCCTTACACCGCGGCAGCGCAGTACCAAATCATTAGATTTGGTGCGCCCGACGTGAGTTGAACACGTAACCTTCTGATCCGTAGTCAGATGCTCTATCCAATTGAGCTACGGGCGCACGGAATTATAAGTATCTAAATAGCGCTAGTACTGCCACTAATTTCAATTTGCAGATCAGCTATTGCCAGCAGTCCCGCGAAGCGGGACGGGCGCGAGATGCTTTTTATCGAGCGCCTTGCGCTGTGCGCGGCTTCCTCGGCCGCGACAGCGCCGTACTTGCACATTGGTGCAAGTGCGGGCGCAAAAAATCTGAGCGATTATATAAAGCTGACTTACACCTACTGCCGAGCCGCCCTCGGTGAAACAGCCCTCGAAGAGGGTTAGGGCGGGTGCAACATCTTGCATTTTACTCCTCGCTTAACACCCTTCGGACTTCGTCCTCCGGGCGCTGCTTCGCTGCGCTTTCTGAATGATAAAAAGCATAGAAGTATACCCAAAAATGCTTAAGAAATGTAGGGAAAAGTCTTGTACGAGGCTTGAATGAATCGCGGATGGTTAAGCCACGTGCCGACGCCACTCTTGGTTGACTCACTTGGCAAGAAATTGCTTAAGCAATGCCGGATTAGAAATTTTCTTGGCTTTCTTCATAAAATTTTCTCTCCTTGCGGATCATCCCCGCGTCGAAATGACGTGGATTTAATTTTTGGGAAATAAGCGCGGCCGTTTAAAAATTAGCCCCAAAAACATCCGTAACTATCTTTTTTTATTTCTCGCAGACAATCTTCAATCGTAGTGACAGAAGCGCCGGGCACATAGGGCCACCATTTGCCGGAAAGACGCTTCCAATAGAGATGCCATCTTTGATCAAAATCGGTGTATCGGATCTGGAAGCATTCAATGCAGCTTGCCTGAGAAGGATCCGCAAACAAAGGCCTCTTCTCCGAGGCGGTGATCCGGTTATCCTTGGCAATGACTTGAAATCCCACCTTGTTAGCCGCATTTTCTTGCTTGGGAAGCCGGGCAGCCAAAAACGCATTCACTTTTCGAACGGCTTTGATCCGTACTTCCTCAGGCATTGGTTTTTTGTAAGTCAGGGCCTTGAGTCCGGATTCACAAGCGGCTTGATAAGCGCTCACATAATAAACAAGCTGATCTTTATTAATACCCGCTTCACGCGCAAGTTTTTGGATCGCAACGTAACCTTCTTCCGAATCCAGATTCCACTTCGCCCCAATCTTAGCTAACTGAAGAATTTCTTCAAATCCACGTCGCATAATATATGTGCCTCTAATTCCCTTATTATGAATTACTTCGAGCATATCAAGTAAGAGCACACCGGTCTCGGGAAAACGCTGGATCGCCTTTTATCTCCTTCCTAACGGCGTTTCGAAGGTCGGAAAGGGCTACAATCACCACTTGAGTTGATCAATCAATTTCATGAGGTTCCTTTTAGGTTTGTGGGCAACGCGAATCGATTCAAGGTATTTTAAAAACTCATCTGACCGGTTGAGGCGGTCCATAGCCTCTTTGATCTTGCAAAGGTAGGATACGGCCTCTTCATAAGCCGCGTTATGTTTTTGATCAATCGTGGGCGTGATCACTGTTTGGTAAACCTCCAAAGCGTTTCCAGGATGACTTTTCTCGCATTTCTTGGCCAGCTCAAGCCATAAGTGATCCGAACAACCGCCTGCTTTAGCTTCCTGCCAGGCAGTCTGGTCATCCTTTTCCCACAAGAAAATCTGAACCAACAAGGAATGGTCAGGCTTCCAATCCAAAGAATATCCTTTATCTTCTTTTTTCAATTTGGCGATATTCGCCCGGATAAGCCCGATCGCCTTGTCGCGCCAAATAGGCCATTGTTGAATACAATCCGCATGGGTCTTCAGTTTCTGATAAGTCCCTAAGGATGAGCGCTCTGAAAATTCGGCCCACATAAGACTCATGGCTTCGTCATGCCGTTTTCTCTTATGGTATTCTTCAGCCAAAAACTCGCGAAGCCTTGAATCTGTTTTTTGAGGAAACGCTTTTAAACCCCGCTCTGCCCATTCCAGGGTTTTATCCCGGTTGCCTGCTTTTTGATAAATTTGCGCAATCGAGAGGTAAGCATACGCATCTGAAAGATCCCGGCTTTTTACAGCCACAAGGGCTTCAATGTCTCCGGTCTCTTCTGTCAAGGCCTCCATGATGTGAGTGATTCGGAAACGGCTTCCTTCGTATCGCGCTGAAGTGCTTTGACTCGGATTAAGCTGAGGAACTTGCCCCCACGTTTTTTCAGCAAGCTTGCGGTAATGGGCAATCCCCTTTTCACCTAACACATCGGCATAAGTTTTGACGGCGTTATAGAAGGTGTCGTAATCCGTTTTTAATTCCCATTCAAAAAGTCTTTCGGCTAAAGCTGCGGGATTGGGTTTTACTTTCTTGCAGGCCGCGTGATGAATTTCTTGCAACCGTTCCAGAATTCCTCCCATTCCGCCATCCGAATCATCTACTTCTCCAAGGCGTTCTTCCACAGCTTCCATAAAATACTCTGTTAATTCGATCCCCTCTTCGGCATGTCCTTCTTTGAGCAGTTCTTCGACGGCCTCGACAACGTCCTCGATTTTCCGGCAGTAATCCCACATCGCACGGTAATCAATAAAGTCTCCGGTATCCACCGAATCGTCAATGGCACGACGGTACGTCGCTAAATCCAAACCTTTGGGGCCTTTCTGAGCCACTTTAAGAAAAAGTTGTTCCCTCAAACGGTCATCTTCTATGGTTTGTTCCATAAGCATTCTCACGAGAGTCTCTTTGTCCTGCTTTAATAGGTAATCACGCACATCCTCTGTTGTCACTTTGGGTTTTGATTGAGGAGATTGGCGTTTTCGTTTGTGGTTTTCGCCTTCCACCCAAGTCAACCCTGCCGCAACAAGATGCTTACAAAAGACGTCTTCCATTCCAACGGGGCAATCACAGGAATACTCTATCTCCTTTTCCCAAATCTGGATTTTGACACGGTAGTTGCGGGTTCCGCGTACTTTGGCGGTGAATGTCTCTTGGTCTTGTGTGATCATGCGAACCCGCCCGCTTTCAAAATAATCCTCCCCACGCCGGAAAGAACGGGAATTCGTTATCTGTTTTATCTTCTGGCGGGTCAATTTCCCAGCCTGTGAAATTTTCATAAATTACCCTTTAAAATTTCTCCTTGGGGTCTGACTTCTTCTTGAATCTCTCAATGGATAACTTCATCCTAGGCCTCCAATGCTTTTAAAAACGCTGTTGATGCGCTTAAGTGCTGAGTCGAGATCAAAATTTTTGCGCTCTTCGGCGGTCAAAACCTCAAAAAGTTCTTCCTTGATGCGTGAGCGCATGCCTTTAATTTCTTCGTCCTGCCTGCCAAGATTCAGGCGGTATTTGGCAAGATCGGTATCGGCACGATCTTCGGCGAGTTTCTTTTGAAATAATTCCATCACTTCCGGGTCAGCAATCTTAAATTCTTTTCTTAGTATAAAATCCAGATCGTAGAAATCGCGTGGAGCAATGATTTTACGGGTCGCAGCCGCGCGCAGCTTTTCGGCAACAACTTCCTTCAAGGCCAGACAGCGGACTTCACCACCGTCAAAAAGCGGCTCGCGGGTAAACAAATGCAAAAAATGATGCTGGACTTTACGCTTTTCCGTTTTCAAAATGGGGTTATGCCGGAGGCCAATTTCAAATTTGATCTTTTCTTCAACCGGCCTTAACGCGGATTGATAGATAAAATAGTAAAGATACTGTTTTGATTCGTTCCTGCCCGGTTCCTCTGTTTCATCCAGTCTGATTCCGAATTGTTCTACAAATTTTTTGATCTTGTCCTTGACCGGCTGAATCGCTTTCCGCCTTATTCCGCGCGTAAGCGTTGCAGCCGGAAGCTGCATGCTGAAATCAAGGTCTTCGCTTAATCTGTAGTAAGAAAAATAAATCTTATTCAAACACGTACCGCCCTTAAAAATGAGATCCTCCGACAGCTCATGGATTTGGGACAGCAACAGTGTCAGGTAATAGTCTTTTTCAATGTGCGGCAGGTAAAAGTCATTCCCCATGGCCGCCCGGTTCAAAACCTCTAAAAATTCTTCCTTATTTTCGTGAATCACTGGAAATAATTCTCCACGTTTTGTTAATTACTCCCCTGCGGGAACTGTTTAATGAACTAACCGCGGTTTTTTCAACGCTTTTGATAAGAGGCCGCAAGATCGGTTTTTTAACACCCATGCTTTCCAAAATCAACCCGATTCTTTTCCGAGTTGTAACATTCGGAAATTTCGCCGCATATTCTATTAACTTATTCATATTGCATTCTTTTTTCCCGGCAATCCGTTTAAAAATCTGCGTTGCGGGGATGCTGCCGCCGACCGGCTTGTTAAAATAAATTAAATCGACAAGGGTTCTTTCTCTGGAACTAATCATGACGTCAGCGTCTTCGATTTTAATGCATTCAAGGCCATAGAGCCGGTCCTCGGAAACTTTTACGAATTTATAGGTAATTCCGGTGATATCCCTTTCACGGCACAAGGAAGTATTAATGACGTAAACCACCTGGAAGAGCTGCTCAATAAATCCGTAGTAGTTAAACATCGTTGAATATCCGATGTAATAGTTTTTGCGAGGGAAAAAAAACGGGGGGATGAGCATCTCATTAACCCGGCGGCCGGAAGGAATCGAATCAAGCGGGGTAAAGATATAGACCCCCTTCTTTATGGGGCTCAAAATACCTTTTTGTTTAAGATTGTAAACAAATTGCTTCCTGTATTTAACTCCTGGAAGGAGACGATACAACTCCTCGGCCCGAACGATCTTTTTTTTATCGTAAGATAAACGGGCGACAAGTTCCGCCTCTTTTTGACCCAATCCTTGAATTGTATTTTTATTCATCGTAAGTAACCTATTGGATTACCTTCGCATAATGATTTTACATGACAAATCTAGCACATTTGCTCATCTTGTCAACAAGGAATAACAGGAGTTCCGGGCAGAGCAAGATACAACTTTTCCCCTTTGAGGCGGGCCCAGGGGGTCTTCCGAAGAAATATGTGGCTCGACTTAATACTCGGATTGAACATGAAACATAATCATTGCGGAATGCGCAAAAGGAAGAATAATGGTCAGGATCAAAATGTCCGCGTCACTGAAGGTTCCACGCTTATGATTGAAAAATTTACACTTGAACTCCATTCCCCTAAAATTCCCCGCGAAAAAATTGTTCTTGTGAAGGCTTTAGGCGAGCTGAGAAACCACGTTGTTTTAAAACTCCTCGCCTATCTACTTTATTATGACCCTGAACTCAAGGTGGATGTGAGCGCCGAGATGCACTACAAACCGGATCTTTTCATTCCCGGAGATCACAATGTGCCCAAACTCTGGATTGATTGCGGGAAAATTGCTTTGCGCAAAGTTGAAAGCCTGGCCGCGAAGCTTAAAAATACGCGCCTGATATTCGTCAAGGAATCAAAGCGTGAACTGGATGTCTTCAAAAAACTCGTGGAAAAGAAAGTTGCGGCAGCCAGTCATCTGGAATTTCTGGCTTTTGAGCCCGGTTTTGTTTTATCTTTAGCCGAAGCGCTTGAAAGGACCAATCACTTGACGCTTTACGAGGTCATGGAAAACGTGATCGGCATTGCGCTCAACGATCAAATCTTCGAAAGCGCGCTTTATCATTAACCGCTTCCCCCTAACGGCATCCTGTTTACGTTTCAAACATTTGCCCAGGCTTTTCCATCTTTAGCAGTTCATCTGCTAAACTTATGATCTTCAGTTCCTCATCTATTCTTAGCTGTCGTCTATCGATCCCATCTTCTCTTGTGCGCATTGGGAATTCTTCTATCTCACTCGCTGCTCCAATAAAGTGACGAAGAATACTCCGCTTCTTGACTTCATTGGCGACTTTCCACCATATTGCTCTTGCTCCAATGTATGGCGTTAATTCTTTGCGTACAATCTTTCTTGCATAAAATCTCGACACTTCAAACGCCGCAGCATCCTTGTCGGGCTTAGGCACATTCATCTCTGATAAACATTTCTCGAAAAGAGGCCCTACCTCAGCCATGATGGGGTTTTGTTCACCTGCTAAGATCCGTAAACTGGGTGTGTCTGCGCCTTGACTCAAAGCGTTCTCAGCAATTCCGGGCAAATCAGCACTTATCAGTTTTCCTAAAACGTAAAATGCGGCGGCAAGTTTCATGTCATATTCAGATACAAAATCTATATTTTCTTTCTTCATTCTCATTCTAAGAAAACTGCTGAAATCTTCCTCTGGTCGGGCAAGGAGCCACGTTTTAATCGTTCCGATTTAATAAAAGTTCCCGGGACATATCACTTAATTCCAAGTCATGTGCTGCGTCCCGCGGGTTTGGAAAGTCGCTTTAGAATTTCTGACATAACCGATTTGTTCATTCTGCGTTGCGTAACGTCAATCATCACGTCGTAAAGCTTTCCGGAAGGGTCTTCAATCGAAATGCCGTTCAATTCAAGAAACACCAGGGCTGACGCCAAAGCCGTTCTTTTGTTCCCATCAATAAAGGGATGGTTCTGACAAAGGTGAAAGGCATAAGCAGCGGCCATTTCAAAAATATCTTTATGGAGGCCACTCGCCTCCGAAAGAAGCTTCGGGCTGGGCAAGGGCAGATTGAAGGAGATGCATGTCACGAATGCCTAAATCGCCGCCATAAAGTTCGATCTGGTTGCGATGAATTTCAATAATGTCCGCGAGAGTGAGAAAATCAGGTTCTTTCATAGAAAAGGGCCCTGATTATTGGGCAAGTTTTTTGAGGGTTTTGCCGTGAAGTTTATTTATTTTTTCAAGCGCGGACTTGATTCGTTTTTCGCGGGTTTTATCACGCACAGGAGAAACGATCAAATTCCGCCCGTCCGTTGTCACTTCAAGCGGAGTATCGGTATCGATATTCAAAAGCTCAAGAATCGCTTTCTCGATCACAAGCGCCGAACTGTTTCCATGAGGGGTTAAGGTTTTAATCATAAAATCCTCCTGTAACTACATTGTAGTAACAATGTATCACCCGCCTCCTCTTTTGTCAAGAAATGCGCTTGAGGTTGATCAGGGTGGTGCCGGCGGGTTGGCCTTTTTCATAGTAGGTCCATTCGTGAACCAGGGTATTGGAATCCGGCATGAAAATTTTCAGGGCATGCATGTGAGGTTCTTTTTGAACGTCAATGTCGCTTCGTGGAGAAAAATTGAGCTGGATCCCGGTGGCGTCAGCTTTCTCAAGCTCTAGCACGGGACGATTGCCCAGGGCGCAGTAATGGAGCATAGTGAGCTTGCCCTTTTGATTGAAATAAACGGAATGCATTTGATGCTTGGTCCCAGGGAAAAGCACTTCAACTACTGCGCTTCCCGCGGAAGTTATTTTGTACTCCGCTTTCGCCTCCGTCGGATCTTTGCCCATATCCGTAGTTGTTCCCTCCCAAGCGCCGACCAATGTTTTGATCTGATCAAATTCCGCCGACGTTGGCACTTCAATGCTCTGGTAAGCGTGCTCTTCTTTAGCTAGCGCGGGTGAAATAAAGGAGACCATTAACAAAAGGCTTAGGATGAGAATGGTTTTTTTCATTGTGCTACTTTCCTTTAGCTTCTCGTTAATTCCAAAATCAAAACTCTAAATTGAGGGCGTCCTTCTTCAAGCTGTGCCTTTACGAACTGGCCTTTTGCAGGTTTTTATGAAATTAACCTCTTTAATCACAATAGGTTAAGTAATTTTGTTTCAATCGCCTTTGCGCAGGGATCGAAGGGAAATTCAGCACCCCTTTCGGAGGGCTTGATTTCCCTAGAAAGCTTAAAAAATGGTTGCCCCTTAAGGGTGGAAAAACCTGCAAAAGGCCAGTTTACGAATGCAGTGTAGAAAAACTTGCGGCGGTCGTCGTAGACGGACTTCCTTAGTCCGTCACGACGCCGTCGTTGTTCATTAAGAACAACGGAGGGGGGGCACTTGCGCTCAGTGCGCAAGTACTGCTCGTGTGCGACTTGACGTCGCGCTACGAGCTGCTCTCATGCCCGCACACGAACCACCAGTTCGTGGCGGGCCGTCATTTTTCATAAGAAAAATGGCGGAGAGGGGGGGATTTGAACCCCCGGTGACACTTTCGCGCCACAGCGGTTTAGCAAACCGCCGCACTAAACCGGGCTATGCGACCTCTCCTTAAATTAATAATTCAAATTTGAAATTAATGTCGTTCTTCGAAGCTGTGCCCTTACGGACACCGCGAAGAAGAACTTGCGGCGGTCGTCGTAGACGGACTTCCTTAGTCCGTCACACCGCCGTCGTTGTTCATTAAGAACAACGGAGAGGGTAGTACTTGCGCTCAGTGCGCAAGTACTGCTCGTGTGCGACTTGACGTCGCGCTACGAGCTGCTCTCATGCCCGCACACGAACCACCAGTTCGTGGCGGGCCGTACTTTTTCAACAAGAAAAAGTGCGGAGAGGGTAGCACTTGCGCTCAGTGCGCAAGTACTGCTCGTGTGCGACTTGACGTCGCACTACGAACTGCTCTCTTGTCATTTTTTTACAAGAAGGCGCCCCGTACGAGACCGTCACGGTCTCGACGGGCCGTACTTTTTCAACAAGAAAAAGTGCGGAGAGGGTAGCACTTGCGCTCAGTGCGCAAGTACTGCTCGTGTGCGACTTGACGTCGCGCTACGAGCTGCTCTCATGCCCGCACACGAACCACCAGTTCGTGGCGGGCCGTACTTTTTCAACAAGAAAAAGTGCGGAGAGGGTAGGATTCGAACCCACGAGAGCCTTGCGGCCCTAACGGTTTTCAAGACCGCCGCATTCGACCACTCTGCCACCTCTCCAGGGTTTTTCCGCCACACTACGCGGCGGACAGGCAAGACCGCCGCATTTCCGCTCTGCCACCCTTCCTCAAATTTACCGAGCGCACATATTACGCTAGTGATGATAAATAGGGCAAGAGCGCTTTTGGAAACTGGATCTCGCCCGAGGGGGTCTGAAAATTTTCCAAAAGGCACAGGACAATGCGCGCAAGGGCAAGGCCCGAACCATTCAGCGTATGCACATACTCGAGCTTCTTCGTTTCGTTCCGGCGGAAGCGGATATTAGCTCTGCGCGCCTGGAAATCCCCAAACATGCTGCAGCTTGAAACTTCAAACCATTTTTGCGTCGCGGACGCCCAAACTTCTAGATCAAAACACTTCGCCGATGCAAAACTCATGTCCCCGCTTCCAAGCAATACGACACGGTAAGGAAGTTCAAGCGCCTGTAAAATGGCTTCAGCGTTAACGACTAAAGACTCCAGTTCCTGAAGGGAGTCTTCGGGTTTTACAAATTTAACCAGTTCCACTTTATCAAATTGATGCACCCGCGAAAGGCCCCGCGTATCCTTGCCGTAAGAACCCGCCTCGCGCCTGAAGCACGGAGAATACGCCGTAAAACGAATGGGGAGATTTTTCTCTTCCAGGATTTCATCCCGAAGGAGATTGGTCAAAGGCACTTCCGCGGTCGGAACCAGAAAATAATCGTCGTCTTTTAGCTGGTACATATCCTCTTCAAATTTCGGCAATTGACCTGTCCCGGTCATGGACTGACGATTCACCAGGGCGGGCGGCCAGACTTCGGTATAATTATGATGCTTCGTGTGATAATCGATCATGAAGTTAATCAGGGCTCTTTCAAGCCTTGCGCCTTTTCCAAGGTAGACAGGGAAAGCCGCACCCGTGATTTTCCCCCCCAGCTCCATGGAAAACCAGCCCAGTTTTGACCCGAGTTGGAGGTGATCCAGGGGCGTAAAGTCAAACCTCTTAAGTTCCCCCCAGGTACGCACGATTTTATTGCCCTCTATCCCTTTAGCTATAGGAACGCTATCAATGGGTAAATTTGGGATAACATACAATATATTGTCTATTTTTAATGACGATTCTCCCACTTTGTCATCAATTTCTTTTATTTTTTGGGATGTTGATTTTATGGAGGATATGACCGATTCTACGGATTTACCGGCTTTTTTGAGGAGGGTAATTTCATCGTTGGTGGTGTTTCTTCGCGCCTTAAGGTCTTCGACTTCCTTTAAAAGGAGGCGCCGTTCCTGGTCAAGCCTGAGAAGTTCGTCGAGCGGCACCTTCGCGCCCTTGGCTTCAAGTCCTTTGCGGACAAGTTCGGGGTTTTCCCGGATCCATTTGAGGTCAAGCAAGGGACGTTATTCCTTCTCTTCGTCATCCAGAAGTTCAAGCTGCGGAGCATCACCGTTTTCTTCGTCTTTAGCCACCACCCGCGTTGCGGAGGCGACCTTATGGCTGTCCTTAAGACGGATGACGTGAACACCTTGGGCGTTCCTGCCAGAAGTGCGGATCTGATTGATCGGGCACCGAACCACCATCCCGCCGGTTGTCACAAGAATAATTTCATCCTGCTCGTCAACCGTAACGACATTCACAACCTTGCCGTTTTTGGGCGTGACTTTAACATTGATAATCCCTTTCCCGCCGCGGGATTGAATCCGGTATTCCTTGAACTTTGTCTTTTTCCCAAAGCCGAATTCTGTGATGCTTAAAGCCGTCGCATCAGGTGTCACAATGTCCGCGGCAATCACCTCATCTTTTTTGGCTAGCTTAATCCCGCGAACCCCGGACGCGGTGCGTCCCATGTCGCGCACGTTATCCTCATTAAAGCGGATGGCCTTGCCTTCACGGGTTGCGATGAAAATTTCGTCTTTGCCGGAGGTAAGCTTGCAGGCCACAAGCTCATCTTTATCCCGAAGGCTAATGGCATTGATGCCGCTTGAGCGGGGCCTTGAATAATGAATAAGGTTTGTTTTTTTGATGACGCCATTTTTGGTGACCATCACCACATAGCGTTTGTCATCAAACGCCTTCACCTGAAGAAGGCTCGAAATGTTTTCGTCCTGGCTTAAGGAAAGCAAATTCACAATGGCCTTGCCGCGTGCCTGGCGGGACGCCTGCGGGACTTCATAAGCCTTGCGCCAATAGACCCGGCCTTTATTGGTAAGAAATAGAATCGTGTCATGCGTTGACGCAAGAAACATATGCTCAACAAAATCTTCGTCGTCACGCAACCCCGCGCCCGTCACGCCGGTCCCGCCGCGCCGCTGTTTCCGGTACATCGAAACCGGAATGCGCTTGATATAACCTGCATGGGAAATTGTGACCAGCACGTCTTCTTCGGCAATCAAATCTTCGATTTCAATTTCCTCTTCAGCCGCAACAATTTGCGTGCGGCGTTCATCGCCGTATTTTTTGAGAATCTCTTCGGATTCTTCCTGAACAATGCCAAGGATTTTTTGCCGGCTTTTTAAAACCGATTTGTAATATTCGATTCTTTTAATAAGTTCCAGATATTCTTCATCTATTTTTTCACGCTCAAGGGCCGTGAGCCTTTGAAGCTGCATTTCCAAAATGGCCTGGGCCTGGATAGCCGTTAATTTGAAATTTTCGATCAATCCAGCCCTGGCGGCTTCGGGGCTCTTTGAACTGCGGATGATTTTGATCACTTTGTCGAGATTCGCAATCGCGATTTTTAAGCCCTCAAGGATATGGGCGCGCCGCTCTGCTTTCTCAAGTTCAAAGCGCGTTCGCCTCGTGACAACTACCACGCGGAACTCGATGAAATACTCAATCATTTGCTTGATGTTGAGCACCCGCGGCTGGCCCTCCACAAGGGACAGCATGATCACGCCAAAAGTTTCCTGCATCTGGGTGTGTTTATAAAGCTGGTTCAAAACAATTTGCGGAACACAATCTTTTTTAAGCTCAATCACAACCCGCATGCCGTCGCGGTCGGATTCATCGCGGATGTCCGAGATCCCCTCGATTTTTTTGTTCTCCACAAGGTTTGCGATGGATTCAATGAGGTTCGCTTTATTTACCTGGTAAGGAATTTCGGTAATGATAATGGCGTCTTTTTTGCTTTTGCCGGTTTCAATGGCGGCCTTGGCACGGATCACAATACGCCCGCGGCCCGTTTCCTGGGCCTGCCGGATGCCATCCCGCCCCAGGATAAGCCCTCCGGTCGGAAAATCAGGACCCTTGATAACTTTTGAAAGTTCCTTGATCGTCACATTCGGGTTTTGAATCGTGGCAATGATCCCCGCGATGATCTCTCTCAAATTGTGCGGCGGGATATTGGTGGCCATGCCTACCGCGATCCCGCTCGAACCATTCACAAGAAGGTTTGGAAAACGGGTGGGTAAAACCACCGGTTCTTCAAGCGACTCGTCAAAATTGGGAACAAAGTCCACGGTCTTTTTATCGATATCGTTTAAAAGTTCGTGGCTAACGGCATCAAGCCTTGCCTCCGTGTACCGCATAGCCGCGGCATTGTCGCCATCCACAGAACCAAAATTGCCCTGCCCGTCCACAAGCGGATAACGCAGGGAGAAATCCTGAACCATACGCACAAGCGTTTCATAAACCGCCATATCGCCGTGCGGGTGGAATTTCCCAAGTACTTCTCCGACAATACGCGCGCACTTTTTATAGGGTTTATTGGAAACAAGCCCCAATTCATTCATGGCAAAAAGGATCCGGCGGTGAACCGGCTTCAAGCCGTCGCGGACATCCGGCAACGCACGCCCCACAATGACAGACATCGCATAGTCAATATAGGAGTCCCGCATTTCATCTTCGATCGGGACCGGAATAATTTTTTCATTCATTGTATAAAGATTTTGGTGCTCAGCCATTTTTTGTTACCTTTCTCTTAAACATCCAAATTGCGAACCGCTTTTGCGTATCTTTCAATAAACTGGCGCCTGGGCTCCACCTGATCGCCCATCAGCACCGTAAACATCTGATCCGCTTCGACAATATCTTCAAGCGTCACCTTAAGCACCGTGCGCGTCGCCGGGTTCATCGTGGTTTCCCAAAGCTGGTCAGGGTTCATTTCTCCAAGACCTTTGTAGCGCTGAATGTTCATGCCTTCTCTGCCAAGGTCTTTCACTTTCTGGAGAGCCTCCTGAAGGGATTTTATCTTCCACTGCTTATTGCCGCTTACAATTTCAAACGCTTCCCCTTCCTGGCCTAAAAAATCCTGAAGTTTGAGATCGTATTTGGCCAACCGTTTTTCGGCCTTCCCAAATTCTTTGGCTTCAAAAATTTCAATGTCCTCACAAAGCTTTACTTCCGGTTCTGCGCTTTGTTCCTTGCCTTCTTTACCTTCTTTTTTCACCGGCTCTTCGGACTTTACAGGCCTTGCCTTCTCAAGCTTTTCCACAAAACTTTTTAGCTCTTCTTCCGAATAAAGAAAAACTTCCGCCCCATTCTCAAAAACCCGGACCAGGTGCGCGGGAAAACCTTTATGGGGGTCCTGCGCTGCAAAGTATTTATCCGCATGGATCCCTTTACGGTACAAAGTTTTTTCTAAGTCTTCAATCGCCTGAACAAGCTCTGAAAGCTCTTTGAGCTCCTTGCCGGTAACAGAGATTTTATTTTTTTCTTTCTTCAAAGTCACGCCCTCGGTTCCGAATTCAAGGAGCATGGTGTTCATATGCTCTTCGGTTTGGATGTATTCTTCCCGCTTGCCGCGCTTCACCTTGTAAAGCGGCGGCTGGGCAATAAAGATGTGCCCGTTTTCAATGAGTTTGCGCATTTGGCGATAAAAAAAGGTGAGGAGCAGGGTGCGGATATGGCTTCCGTCCACGTCGGCGTCGCACATCAAAATGACTTTGTGGTAGCGCAGTTTTTCCATGTTGAACTCGGACTCAATGCCGGCGCCGATTGCGGTGATAATCGTCCGGATTTCTTCGTTGGAAAGCACTTTGTCAAGGCGCGCTTTTTCCACGTTGATAATCTTTCCCCTCAAGGGCAGGATCGCTTGAAACCGCCGGTCGCGCCCTTGTTTGGCTGAACCGCCTGCGGAATCTCCTTCCACAAGATAAATCTCGCAGTTTTTAGGATCCTCATCCGAACAATCCGCCAATTTCCCGGGCAGGGCCATAGAATCCAAAGCGCCTTTGCGGCGTGTGAGCTCACGCGCCTTTCGTGCGGCTTCGCGCGCACGATAAGCCAAGAGCGCCTTTTCCACAATCTTATTGGCAATGGGAGGATTTTCCTCGTAAAAACCGGCGAGGCTTTCATAAATAATTGAGGAAACAATGCCTTCCACCTCGCCGTTACCCAGTTTTGTTTTTGTTTGGCCTTCAAACTGCGGCTGGGGAACTTTGACGCTAATGATACCGGCAAGCCCTTCGGTCAAGTCAACACCTGTAAGCGCCCCTTCCATCCCTTTGAGAAGATCTTTGCCCTTGGCATACTGGTTGGTGGCGCGGGTCAGAGACGTTTTAAAACCGCTCAGATGCGTTCCGCCCTCAATGGTATTAATGTTATTGGCAAAAGAAAAGATTTCCTCGTTGTAACCGTCGTTATATTGAAACGCGGCCTCCACCTCAACACCCTCTTTTGTTTTTTCCACATAAAAGATTTTTTTGTGCAGCGGATTTTTATTGCGATTGATGTAGGCAATGAATTCGGCAATACCTCCCTTGTATAAAAAGATGTGTTCCTTGATCTCTTTTTTGTTCCGTTCGTCGCGGATGGTGATCCGTATGCCTTTGTTTAAAAAAGCGAGCTCGCGAAGGCGGTTTGAAATGGTATCGAAACTAAAATCGATTTTTTCGAAAATTTGTTTGTCCGGAAGAAAGGTCACGGTCGTGCCGCGCTCTTTAGTCTTGCCCTTGATCGTGACTTTGGAGGCCGGCCTTCCGCGTTCATAGGATTGGTGGTAAATATTTCCTTCCCGGCACACCTCGACTTCACACCATTCGGAAAGCGCGTTCGTGACGGAAACACCCACGCCGTGAAGCCCGCCGGACACGCGGTAGGCTTTGTTATCAAATTTACCGCCCGCGTGTAGTGTGGTCATAACCACTTCAAGCGCAGACTTTTTCTGTGTCTTATGCTCATCGACCGGGATACCTCGCCCGTCATCCACCACCTTAACACTTCCCTCCGGTTGAATCAGCACATCGACCCGCGTGGCATACCCTGCCAGCGCCTCGTCAATCGCGTTATCCACCACTTCATAAACAAGATGATGAAGACCGCGCGGCGTCGTGTCGCCGATATACATACCGGGCCGCTTGCGAACCGCCTCCACTCCCTCAAGCACTTGGATGGTGGTGGCGTCATATTTCACCGAAGATTTCTCAGCGGCCGTGTCTTTGGGTTTTTTTATTTTTTCAGCCATCTTTGGCATTCCATTCTCCTAGGTTTAAAATCTATTGCTTATTTAGCGCAACTGTCCCACAAAAAAACGAATGCTTTGAATCCCCTCGCCCAAGGCGGCCTGCGTCCTTTTTAAAAGGGATTGCTGGTACCTTTGTTTTAATTCAAACGCCAGCGCCGATTGATCCACCCACACAAAAAGCTCGCCCCGTTTGCCTAACACGGGTTTTGTGTGGGGTGCGATTTTAGGGCCCGCGATTGAAGGCCAGCTTTCAAGAAGTTTTCGGTGCTGCAATTTTTCAGGCTGTTCAAGTTCTTTAAAAATGTGGCCAATGACATCGCGGATATTTTCCATTCCTGCTTTAATTAAGCTGCATCGGCATAATCACATACAAATAGCCGTTTTTACCCTTCAAAAGCCCCGGCTTGTCAGGGTCGGTTAAAGATAAGGAAATATGGTCCTCGTCCAGGTTTTTAAGCACATCCGTTAAATAATGCGGATTAAAGCCGATAGAAACTTCTTTTCCCTGCACCTCGGCCGAAAGCTCCTCTTTGGCTTCGCCAAGGTTGGGTGCGCGCGAGGAGATTAAAATTTTTCCTTTGATAAAATCCAATTTTACCGCGGGCGAGTCAACGGAGGTTAAAAGAGCTGCGCGTCTTACGGCCTGCAAGAATTCTTCGCGCATGAGCGTGGTCTGCGTTGTTTCTTCTTTTGGAATCACCTGTTGATAGTTTGGAAAATGCCCCTCGATTAATCGCGAAACCAAAAAAGTCTCCCCAAAATTAAAAATCACCTGGTTTTGAGTCGGAATGATTTTCACCGTGCCTTCCCATGTAAGAATTTTCAGTATTTCCTGGACCGCTTTCATCGGAACAATCAATTCCCATTTTTTCTGCACTTTCTCAGGAAGCTCCTTTTGGATAAAGGCAAGACGGCGTCCGTCGGTGGCAACCAGTTTTATGGTTTTATCCTCCAACGAAAATAAAACACCGTTTAACACATACCGGGTTTCATCATTCGAAATCGCAAAGGAGGTAAGGGATAAGCTTTCTTTAAGCACAGCCTGCTCAATTTCAATGGCTTGTTCTTCATTCCATTCGGGAAGTTTGGGATAATCTTCCTTCCCAAGGCCCATGATTTTAAAAAATGATTTTCCTGATTTGATATTCACCGCATTGTTTTTTGCAACCATAATCTCAAGCTCTCCTTCCGGCAATTCGCGAATAATATCCTGAAATTTTTTGGAAGGGACCGTAATACTTCCTTCATGAATGACCGTCACAGGAACTTTTGTAGAAATTCCAACTTCGAGGTCGGTCCCAATAATGGAAAGTTCTCCCTTTCCTTTTGTCTCCATTAAAAGATTTCCCAAGATAGGAACTGTGGTTGCTTTGGTGTTGGTGACATTAGCCACAAGACCGATAGCTTTCATAAGCAAATTTTTTTGAGCTTTAATTTCCATGAGAGACTCCTATTTTTACTATTATTCTTTATCTTTAAAGATCGTAACCGTAACAGTAAGTGCTGTTAATATGTTAATAAGTCTATAACTCTATTTAAATAAAAGTGTTATGATAATAATAAACTGTGAATAACTAATCTTTTCTTGTTAACCAATTCTTGATTTCTTCTACTAACCGCTTAGCCTTTTCTTGACTTTCAAATTCGCCGCTGATTTTTTTACAGGCGTGGAGCACCGTCGCGTGATCACGGCCCCCAAAGTACTCCCCGATTTCCGGGAAAGAGTGGTTGGTCATGTTTCGAATAAGGTACATGGCAATCTGGCGCGGGTAAACGATGGATTTGGTCCTTTTCTTAGCACGCAAATCCGCAACCGTCAGGTTAAAATAATCGGCAACAACCCGCTGAATTTTTTCCATACTTATTTTTTGCTCTTCTTCTTTAAAAGAATCTTGCAAAACCTTATGCGCTTCTTTCAAAGTTAAAGGAGTTTTCATCAAGGAGCAATAAGCGACAACGCGAATCAAAGCGCCTTCAAGCTCCCGAATATTGGATTTGATTTTACTGGCAATAAAAAAACAGACTTCGTCAGGGACAAGGACAGTCTCTTTTTCCATCTTCTTTTTTAAAATCGCTACCCGCGTTTCAAAATCGGGCGGCTGAATATCCGTGACAAGCCCCCAGCCAAAACGGGAAATAAGCCGCTCTTCAAGGCCCGGGATTTCTTTGGGCGGCCGGTCGCTTGAAACCACAATCTGTTTGTGGGCATCATAAAGCGTATTGAAGGTATGGAAAAACTCCTCTTGGGTAGCCTCTTTTTCTGCGATGAAGTGAATATCATCAATTAAGAGCAAATCAAGGTTCCGGTATTTATTCCTAAACTGTGGTGTGGAGCGGTTTTGGATCGCAGAAATCAATTGATTGGTAAACTTTTCACTTGAGATATAAAGGGCCCTGGAAGAAGACGAACGCCGCCGCATATCATGGGCAATAGCCTGCATCAAATGGGTTTTCCCCAACCCCACGGGACCATAAATAAAAAGAGGATTATACTGACGCGCCGGCGCTTCGCTCACCGCCATCGCGGCCGCATGAGCAAATCGGTTTCCAGGCCCAATCACAAAATTATCAAAAGTATATTTTTTATTCAAACCCAGCTGCTCACCCCCTTCCGGGGAAGGAGTCAAGGAAGGCGTGGGACTCGGGTAAGGGGTTGGCGCTTGAGCTTTTTCTACAACCTCGTAATAGATTTCTTTTTTTTCACCATAAATTTCTTCCAGGGCGCTTATGATAAGATTTTCATAATGGCCTTTAAGCCAAAGCCCATAGTAATTATCCGGAACCCCGAGGGTTAAGGTGTTTTCATCCGCTCTTTTACAGGAGACAGGATCAAACCACGTCTGGAAAGATTGTTCGCTCAACTCGCGGGCAAGCACAGGCCGGATTTTATTCCAAATCACAGAGGGTTCGTCGAGTTTTTTTATCAGCTTTTGATCCACAGCAAATCGACTGGCTTTTAAGATGGGTTTCTACAAGATATCAACAGTTAAACAAGAAAACTCAAGATAGTCATGACGAATTTAACTTAACTCTATGTTAACAATAGAGTTATAAGTATTAACATACGAACAAATTATCAACAGCGATCTTTTTAATGACTTTTACAATATGTTAAATCTGGATATCCGAAACAATTTTTTTTAACGAAAACATTGTACACGCAGAAGGCAAAATGTCTATGCTTTTTCTCGATTTTTCCGGATGTGATTTGTCACTTACCCCGCAGGGGTTGTCTTTTGCATACTGCGCTTTTTGTAGTGTGCAAAACTTTGCCGGCCCTTTATGGGCCAGTACTGCACGCCGGGATTTTGACAATCCCGTGCGTGCAATTGACCCTAAGTCTATAGGGTCAATGTGGTTTTCTCGATCCATTTAACAAATCGATCAAGAAAACCAGGCTAAGATGAAGAAACCTTTGTTTCTTAAAGCCTTTTTGTTATAATCCCGCCCCACAGACATAGTGAATAAAAGAAAAAAACGATTTCAACTTAAAGATTAGGATCACCAAACAGTGAAAAGAACTTACCAGCCTTCAAAAAGAAAACGCCGCACAAAACACGGCTTTCTTTCACGGACAAATACCCGTGGGGGAAAAAAGGTTATTCGCCGCCGCCGTAAAAAAGGCAGAAAGCGTCTTATTCCTATTTACGCTTAAGTTTAGGAATAAGGCTGTTAGGGCATGAGCGAACGTTTTCGGCCTGAGCAACATCTCCGCAAACCCATTTTTTTCCGGATCATGTTTGAAAAAGGAAAAGGAAGAAAGGGTTGTTTAATCAACCTGTGGGTTTGTGAAACGTCCCAGTTCGAGGAGATGGAAAAATCAGAAAAGCCCAAACTCGGGGTCATTGTTAGCCGGAAAACGGATTTAAGGGCAACGCGGCGAAATTTGTGGAAACGCCGCATTCGCGAAGCGTTCCGAAGACAGCAGCACCAAATGAGGCAGGGAATTGCCATTCTTGTTCAGTCGAAAAAGCAAAGCGCAGTACCGTCTTACGAAGATATCTCTAAGGAAATGAAGCATCTTTTAGCGGCATTAGGAGCCTTGAAAACACCCGGATCTTAAAACCCGATGAAATTTTTGAGCGCAAGACAAACCCTCATTTTTTTAATCAAGCAGTATCAAAAACATCTATCTTTTTTCCTGGGAGGCCAGTGCCGCTTCTGGCCGAGTTGTTCAAACTATGCGATCGAAGCCATTGAAAAAAAGGGGGCCTTGAAAGGCTCAGGGATCTTTATAAAGCGTATTGTTAAATGCCACCCGCTTCATCCAGGAGGAATTGATGTCGTCCAATCGTGAACCTGAAATGGGAAAAAATTTCTGGATTGCTATGGCTGTATCCATGCTTATTTTGGTGGGCTACCCATTTTTTTTGCGGTGGCTTAACCCGCCGACAACGACGCCTTCGCTAGAACCAGTGCCTCTTGGCGAAACCGCACGCAAGGAAGCGGCGCCCGAAAACTTCGCGCCGTTAAGCCCGCCGGAGGGTCCTTTTATTGAAAAAACCGCGCCCCCTGCCGTGGTTTTTTTGCAAAATGAGTTTTATAAAATTGCCTTTTCTACCTTGGGCGCCTCCGTTTCTCAGTTATCTTACGAAGAAGATCATTCCAAGGGCGCGATTAAAAATAATTTTTATGAAGGGAACCCCGCTCAGCCGGGGCTGTTGGGGCTAAGGCTATTGCACGAACAAGAAGATTTAAATCAGACGATTTTTAAGGTGAGCCGGCAGGATCGAGAGAAAAATCTTATCGAATTTACGTTTGAGAAAGCCGGCGAATACCGGGTCACCAAACGATATCAGGTTCAGCCGGATATTCCCGTGATTTATTTGGACGTGCTTTTGGAAAACCTTTCTCCGAGAGAAAAAAGTTTTCCAATCGAGCTGCGCTACGGTCTTCAGTATGAGGTCACAGCCCATGAACCCGCCGCAAATTTTGAATCGGTTGTTTTTACGGATAAGCTGGAATCCGCTAATCTCGGAAAGATTTCGAAAAAAGGTTTTCTGGTTTCCAAAGAGATTGGCTGGGCTGGTTTTGTCAGAAAATATTTTACATTACTTGTAAAACCGGATTGGAAAGCCATTGCTAACCAGGCCACAGCGGAGGCTTCGGTTCTCTGGGCGAATTTAACCATGGAGCCTTTAACCCTTGCGCCGGGCAAGAGCACCGAGCACCGGTTTTTGATTTATGCCGGCTCCCAGCGCTACGAAATTCTGAAAGGGATGAATCTTGGGTTTGAAAATATTTTATTCCGCGGATTTTTCGGGATTTTCAAAATCTGGCTTTTGCTCGCGCTTAAATTTTGCAATCAATTTACCCATAACTTTGGCTGGTCCATTATTCTGGTGACGTTCGCGCTTAAAGGGTTGTTTACACCGCTCACGCACATGAGTTTTCAATCGATGAAAAAGATGCAGGCCGTGCAGCCCAAATTAAAATCGATACAGGAGCGCTATAAAAACGATCCCACAAAATTGAATCGGGAAATGATGGAGCTTTATAAGCGTAACCGCGTCAATCCCATGGGCGGCTGTTTGCCGATGGTGTTACAAATCCCGATCTTCATTGCCTTTTATGAAGTGCTTTCGAATGGGATTGAAATGAAGGGGGCTTCTTTCCTGGGCTGGATTCACGACCTTTCGGAACCGGACCGCCTTTTTCTTTTTCCTATGACCTTACCGCTGATAGGAAATAGTTTTAATTTGCTTCCCCTTTTAATGCTGGGATCCATGTTCTGGCAGCAAAAGTTGACGCCTCAGGTCGGTGGTACCCCCGAACAGACAAAGATCATGAATTTTATGCCGCTTATTTTTGGATTCGTTTTCTATAACATGCCCTCAGGACTCGTGCTTTATTGGTTTGTCAATAACGTCCTGTCCATCATCCACCAAATTTTTGTGAAACGGATGGTTGTGGTTTTGCATCACGAGGACCGGGAGTAAGCGCGTCCTGCGAGTATCAGAAAATCAGAGGATCAGAAAGAGAGAAGCAGATCATCAGAACAAGCGGCACATCTTACTGTTCTGGTTTTCTGAATTCTCCATCTGATAATCTGGTGTTCTGATATTCGTATTAAGCTTGATATTATTTTAAGCAGTACGAACTCTAGCATGAACCCCACACAAAAATACGATGCTATTGTTGTCGGCGCAGGTCATGCCGGCATTGAAGCAGCGCTCGCCCTTGCCCGCGCAGGCTATCAAGTGCTTATGCTCACCATGGATCTTGCCGCGATCGGCCGCATGTCCTGCAACCCTGCAATAGGAGGGATTGCCAAGGGCCATATGGTGCGCGAAATCGATGCTCTGGGCGGTGAAATGGCGCTGGCGACTGACGCCACGGGGATTCAGTTCCGCATGCTGAACCGCTCCAAGGGCCCCGCGGTTTGGGCTCCGCGCGCCCAGGCAGATAAAAAACAATATAGTTTTTACATGCGCGCCGCGATTGAAAAAGAGAAGAATATTGATCTTCGGCAAGGCGAAGCCGTTGAAATCCTGGTTGAGAATGGGAAGTGTTACGGGATTCAGACAAAAACCGGGGAAACCTTCCTGAGTCAAACCGTGATCTTGACCACAGGAACGTTTTTGCAAGGGCTCATTCATGTGGGCGATCTCCATTATCCCGGCGGACGTCGGGATGAACCTCCTGCGGTAGGTCTTTCAGACTCTTTAAAGCGACACGGTATCGAACTGGTTCGATTTAAGACAGGCACTCCGCCAAGGCTTCGCGCCCAGAGCATTGATTGGGGCGTGTTAGAAGAACAAAAAGGAGACGAACCCCCCCAGCCGTTTTCTTTTCGCACCCAAGCGCTTACGGTTTTGCAAATGCCCTGCTACCTTACCTATACCAATGAAAAAACGCACGCCATTGTCCGCAAGAATCTGCATCTCTCCCCTCTTTATGCCGGACGGATTGTAGGCACAGGTCCCCGGTATTGCCCTTCCATTGAGGATAAGGTGGTCAAATTTGCGGATAAGGCAAGGCATCAGATTTATTTGGAACCGGAAGGGCGCGACACGACGGATGAAATTTATGTGAATGGTTTATCAATGAGTCTTCCGAAAGAAGTTCAGGTTGAAATTATTCATTCGATGGCGGGTTTGGAAAAAGCGGACATTGTTCGCTGGGCCTACGCGATTGAATATGACGCAGCTCCCCCGACGCAGTTAAAACATTCTTTGGAAACAAAAAAAATTGAAAATTTATTTTTGGCAGGGCAAATCAACTGCACTTCCGGTTATGAAGAGGCCGCGGCTCAAGGCCTTGTGGCGGGACTAAACGTGATCCAAAAACTGCGTCACGAGGAGCCGTTTGTGCTGGACCGCTCCGAGGCCTATATCGGGGTCCTCATCGATGACTTGGTCACTCGCGGAACGAATGAACCATACCGCATGTTTACTTCGCGTGCGGAGTTTCGATTATTACTCCGCCAGGATAATGCAGATGAACGGCTCATGAGATACGGTTTTGCATTTGGCCTTGTTCCCAAAGAAACTTATGAGAAAGCTCAAACGAAACAAGAAAAAATAAAATCCGAGATGGCAAGACTTAAAAGTCATGGTTACCGCAGCAGTAACCTTTACCAATTTCTAAAACGTCCAGAGATTAGCTATAACTATATTATTGACAATATATTACACTCACGTAAATTAAACGATGAAGAAAGCCTGACTTTGGAAACGCAGGTTAAATACGAAGGCTATATTTCAAGACAGAAAATCGAGGTCAACAAATTCAAAAAAGCTGAAAAGAGAAAAATTCCTATAAACTTTGATTATGGCCGAATTCGAGGAATCAGCCGTGAGGCACAGGAAAAACTTTCTAACATCAAGCCAGATTGTATAGGACAGGCTTCAAGAATCCCCGGTATTTCCATGTGCGATCTCTCATTGCTTGCGGTTCATATTGGGAAATCGGATGCATTTTCTTAATTGTTCCACGTGAAACATATTTCTCATTTTTAAAATAATACGACTTAAAAAAATTATGAGTTGTGCCGACTCTTATGATAGACTCCGCAAGGTCAGAATTTGTGAATCGCGGAGTAATACTCAACAAGGCATTAAAAGCACAATTTCTAGTCTTATTGAGCATATATTCATTCCCCAATGTTTCACGTGAAACGTACCGGAACTTAAGAGAGGTTCGCAATGAACATCTTTTCCTTTTGTAACCAAAAAGGCGGGGTTGGGAAAACAACCTCTGTCATTAATATCGCCGCAGTCCTGGCCGCAAGTGATTTTAAAGTTCTCATTATTGATATGGATGCCCAGGCCAATGCCACCAGTGGAATTGGAGAAGAAAAGCCCGCCCTAGAATTCACAACTTATCAACTTTTTGTGGAAAACTTTGACTACCAGAGCATTATCAGAAGCACAAAAATAAAAAACCTGTATATTATTCCCTCTAGCGCTGATCTTTCGGGCGCCGAACTGGAGCTAGTGAATCGTGAAAGAAGAGAATTTGTTCTAAAAAATAAGATCGAAGCAATTGCTAAAAACTATGACTTCATCTTTATTGATTGTCCGCCATCGATAGGATTGATGACTATAAATTCTTTAGTATCAAGTAATTATATAATAATACCCTTACAGTGTGAATATTACGCCCTGGAAGGATTGGGGCAGCTTTTAAATACTTATCAGTTAGTGCAGAGCAATCTCAATCCTGGGCTCGAAATCGGCGGTGTGATTTTGACGATGGCAGATTTTAGAACCAATCTCACTCAACAGGTCATCGAAGAAGTCAGGAATTATTTTAAAGAGAAAGCATTTCAAACCGTTATCCCCAGGTCCGTGAAATTGTCCGAAGCGCCAAGTTTTGGCCAGCCCGCCGTGACCTATGACCCGCAGAACCGGGGGTCTAAAAGCTATGTCGAAGTGGCCAGAGAATTTATGAAACGGTTTTCGAAAACTGGGAAATCCAAAATGAACGAAACCCCGGAAACATTTGTTCCGGAAACGACTGAACACTCTGTGACGGAAAAGGCAAATGAAGTGGCGTGAAATACTTTAAACAGACGGAGGCGCGGCTATGAAAAAAGCATTAGGAAAAGGATTAAGTGCTTTAATACCAGATAGTTATGTTAATGATCTAAAACCGAAATCCTCGGTTTCTTCTCCTGTTTTTAGAAGCGAAACGCAAGGGGCAAGCGGTTTTCAACTCATTCCCATCGCTTCGATTAAGCCCAATCACGATCAGCCAAGAAAAGAATTTTCTCAATCCGCAATCGAAGAACTTGCCGCTTCAATTAAAGAAAAAGGAATTCTTCAGCCCGTGGTGGTGAAAAAAATCAATGAGACGGATTACGAATTAATCTGCGGCGAAAGAAGGTTCCGGGCTGCAACGCTTTGCGGGTTAAACGAGATCCCGGCGGTGGTCAAAGATGTGGCGCCGGATGATTTTTTGGAATGGGCGCTCATTGAAAATATCCAGCGTCAGGATTTAAACCCGCTTGAAGAGGCAGAGGCCTACCGCCGGCTCGCAGAAGAACGAATCCTTTCTCATGATGAAATTGCTAAACGGGTTGGGAAAAATCGAACCACAGTGACCAATATGCTAAGGCTTTTAAGGCTGCCGGAAGAAGTCTTGAGGCTTATCGCAAACGGCCTTCTTTCAATAGGGCATGCAAGAGCCCTTTTGGGGTTAATGACCCCAGAGCACCAGCGGCAGCTTGCCAAGCGCATCGCGGAAGAAAACCTTTCGGTCCGCCAGGTGGAGTTGATCGTCAATCGCAGTAATGCCCACCGTAGAAAACCAAAACAGGCCCGCCATCTCAGGCCTGAAATTGTGGATTTAGAACGGCGTTTAGCCCAGCATTTTGGGACACAGATTAAAATTTTCCCAAGAAAAAACCAAAACCAGGGCCGGATTGAAATTCATTATTTTTCCCTGGATGATTTTGACCGGATCCTTGAAAAAATGGGGTTTTCAGCCGAGCCTGTCTAACCCGCATCCGGCGGGGAACCTCTTAATTGACATCGAAAGTTGATATGGTATAATCCCCAAAATTTTTAAGCGGCAAGCCGGGCGCAAAAAACATTAAAGTGCAAACCCACACTCAAAAAGTCAAAATTTTTCTTCATCTTTTTCTTGCCATCGCCTTTTTCTTTTCCGGCTGCGGCGAGGCTGCCCGTCAAGACGGAGTCGTCGAAGTGAAGGTCGCTTTTTGGGGAAGCCCTGAAGAAATTGATATCATTACGCATTCAATTTTTAACTGGCAGGCCGCGCATCCGAAGATCAAAATTATTTTTGAGCATACTCCGTACACGGGGTATGACAGTAAAATCCTGACCCGCATTGCGGGCGGCGCGGCCCCGGATATTATTGCCACGGAAGTCGATTATTTTGTCACGTTTGCAAGCAAAAACGTGCTGGAAGATTTAACCCCTTACTTTGAGCAGGATACCGCAGATTTTTTAATCAAAGATTTCTTTCCCACCATTTTAGGTCGTTTCACGGTTAACGGACGCACCCTCGCTATTCCCCGGGATGTCGCTCCCTTTGCGTGCGTTTTTTACAACAAAAAAATTTTTGACGAAGCCGGCGTTCCTTATCCGACAGATGACTGGACATGGGATGACTTGCTCCGCATTGCCCGGACGCTTACCAAAAACGATGAAAGCGGGCGGGTCGCTCAATACGGTTTTTATGGCTGGGCATGGCAGAACTTTATTTATGGAAATGGCGGCGCCATGGTGGATGATGTGAAAAATCCGACCAAGACACTGCTTGACGACCCGCGGTCTATCGAGGGGCTGCAATTTTATTCCGATCTTATCAATCTTTATAAGGTGATGCCTACCCCCGTTGCGATGGCTAATCTCGGTATGGGGATTGATTTAATGTTTTCAAGCGGACGTTTGGCCATGTTTATGTCCGGGATTTGGGAAACCCCAGGCCTTCGAAATTATAATTTTGAGTGGGATGTCGTCATGTTTCCGAAAAATGCGAAGGGCGTCAGGGCCTTTGGATCCGGTGGATCCGGATATGCCATTTTAAAATCATCCAAGCATAAGCAGGAGGCGTGGGAAGTCATTAAAGCCTTAACAGGAGCCGATGGGCAAGCCCAGTTGGCAAATCGCGGGCTGGCGCAGCCTTCCAGGATCAGCGTGGCTGAAAGCGAAAACTGGGCCACGAGTCCTTTGCCGCCTGCCAACAAGAAAATGCTGAATGAGGCCGTGAAGCATATTGTTTTCAGTCCCTTCCATCCCCGTTGGCGCGAAATCCAGGAGAAATACCTTCTGCCCCAGCTTGATCTTGTCTTTAATGGAAAGAAAACCGCGGCTGAGGTTCTCAAAGACGTTGCCCCGCAAATTAACGAAATCCTACAATCGCAGGACATCTAAATTCAATTCAGGAAAAAAGGAGATTGTTTCATGATGAAGGTAAAAGCTATTGCGAAAATTAAAAAAACCCAAAGCGCTAAAAAGAAAGAAGAAAAAAGCCTGCGCGGCTCGGAGACAAGAAAGTTCGAATCCAAGTACGGCTATTTTACGGCGGATGGGCGCGAATATGTGATTACGCGTCCCGATACGCCCCGTCCGTGGGTCAATGTGATTTGTAACGGGGATTACGGTTTGATCGAAACCCAAACAGGATCGGGGTTTTCCTGGCGTGGTAATTCCAATCTTTCAAGGATTACCCGATGGGATCAGGATTTGATTCGCGACAGCTGGGGGAAATATATCTACATTAAAGATCGTGAAAGCGGGGAATTCTGGTCTGCCACATGGAAGCCCTGCTGCCCGAAATTTGATTTTTTTGAAGTGCGGCACGGCCAGGGCTACTCGGTTTTAAAAAGCAAATACCGCAATATCGCGGTGGAGAAAACCATTTTTGTGGATGCGGAAGAACCCGTCGAAGTGTGGCAGCTAATTTTAAAAAACGAAAGCAAGAAGCTTAGAAAGATCAGCCTTTTTACCTATTTTGACTGGCTTCTAGGAAACGCTGCCGACACGCATCGTGAATTTCATAAAACATTTATCGAAACAGAAATCGATAGAAATAAATTTGCCATTTACGGGCGTAAAAGGCCGGCGCTTGTCCCCGGTTTTATCTCAAGCGGTCTTTCCGAGACGCCCCTTCAGGCCTTTCATGCATCGAGCGTAAAGCCATCAGGATACGAAGGGGATAAAGAAGCTTTTTTTGGGCGGTATGGCGACCTTCATTCTCCGGAAGCCCTCCGGGAAGGCAAGCTTAAAGACAGCCAGGGGAAATGGGGCGATCCTATGGCAAGCCTTCAGGTGGATCTTGTCTTAAAGCCCGGGGAATCCAAAACCGTGGTTTTTACACTTGGCGCCACGCGCTCCCGGGAAAGCAGCGAACGCATCATTAAAAAATATGCGAATCCCAAAGCCGCGCAGGAAGAACTCAATAAAGTCAAGGCGCTGTGGGACTCTTTCATCAATGCGACCACCATCGAAACGCCCGATGAATCCATGAATTTTATGACAAACATTTGGTTGAAATACCAGACCATTTCGGCAAGGCTGTGGGGGCGCTGCGCGTATTATCAATCAAGCGGGGGATTTGGGTTCAGGGACCAATTGCAGGACTGCCAGATTTTTTTTGCGACAAAGCCCGAGCTTGCGAAAAAACAGATCCTGCTGCATGCCGAACAGCAATTTCCGGATGGGACCGTGTACCACTGGTGGCATCATGGCACGAATATGGGCGCCATTACCCATTGTTCGGATGATTTGCTCTGGCTGGATTTTATTATTCTCAATTATCTTGACGAAACCGATGACGAAGCTCTTTTGGATATCAAGGCTAAATTTTTGCCGGATCCTAAAACCAAAGAAGTGAGCGAAGGTACGGTTTATGATCACTGCATGAGAGCCATTGATAAAGTCTTTACCCGCTTTTCTCCTCGCGGGCTTCCTTTAATGGGGGAATGCGACTGGAACGACGGCTTAAGCCATGTCGGGATTCAGTGGAAGGGAGAATCGATTTGGCTTGGGCATTTTCTTTATGGCATCCTAACGCGTTTTGTTCCGATCATTGAAAGGCGCGGGGATAAAAAGCGGGCTGCCGAGTATTCAAAAAAAGCGGAAGACTTAAAGAAGGCTTTAAACGAACACGGCTGGGATGGAGAATGGTATCTTGGCGCCACGCGTGACGATGGCCGGCCGCTTGGAAGTAAAACTCAAAAAGATGGGAAAATCTTTTTGAATTGCCAAACCTGGGCCGTCATTACGGGTGCAGCCACGCCGGAGCGCGCCAAACAAGCGATGGCCTCGGCCCGGAAATACCTTTATAAACAATACGGGCCGCTGCTTTTGACGCCGGGTTATTCCGTGACCGATCCTACGATTGGTTATATCACCCGCTACGCACCTTCAGTCCGTGAAAATGGCGGGCTTTATACGCATGCAGGAACCTGGGCGATTCAGGCGGAATGCATGATGCGCGACGGGGATGAAGCGAATGACGTTTATCGAAGCTTCAACCCGATCTTGCGCGGACTTGACCCCGACCTTTACTATGTGGAACCGTATGTCACTCCAGGCAACGTGGATGGTCCTGATTCCCCGGTTTTTGGACGCGGGGGATGGACCTGGTACACGGGCTCTGGCGCGTGGTATGCCGTGGTGGTGATGAACTGGCTCTTGGGCGTGCGGCCGGTCAAGGAAGGTCTTTTAATCGATCCCGTTATCCCGAAAAAATGGCCTGGGTTTCGTATCAAACGGCTTTTCCGGGGAGCGACTTACCATATCGAAGTTAAAAATCCGAAAGGAAAAGGACAAGGCGTTGCCGAAATCGTGGTCGATGGAAAGAAATCCTCTTCAAACATCGTGCCTGCTTTCAGGGATCATCGTGAGCATCATGTCCTTGTGACGCTGGGGTAAAAATTATCACCTTTAAAGAGGCGAAAATAACCGTGTCCGCGTTTAAGCGGGCACGGTTATTTTTTTTAGAAAGTCTCATGCTCTTTCGCTTAACCAAACTTTGGTTTTTTTTCTTGGCGCTCTTCCTTCAAAGCCTTTTCTTTCCCCTTGATTCGCAAGCGCAGGAAAAACCGGTTCTTGAAAAATTCGATGTTTATCAAACCCTTCCCTCCGACCGGTCTCTTATGACCTCGCCCCAGTTTTTAGTCATTGACGATTTTAATGACGGAAAACTTAAAAACAAGCGCGGAGCTCCCTGGCAATCCAAAGCCCCTGGGATCGGAGCCCTTGACCTTCTTCTTGATAAAATCGATGCCCGCAGTGCGGAGCGGGGTTATTCCCTCAAGTTAAGTTTTAACCTTTCCAGGAACGAAAAAGCGTCTTTTCACAGTTTGCTTAACCGTCTCGACGTGAGCCAGGCCAAATTTTTTGTTTTTCGATACAAATTGAATGTTGCCGGCCCTCAGAATTTCACAGGCCGTTTTCGTGTCCAGCTGACAGACTGGAAACATCAAACGGTGATTCAAGACATCACTAATATGTTCCCGCCCAATTTTGGGGGGTGGGGGGATGTGATTCTGCCGATGACGCTTTTTAAAGAGCTGGACCTTGACCAGCTTCTTTCGATTGATTTTTTTCTGATCGCGAGGAATGAACAATTTCGTGGTGATCTCTGGGTGGACGAGATCGCTTTTTTTGGTTTTAACGACGTTGCTTTTGAAAGCCAGCGGGATAATTTGGTGGGTTTCCCGAGAACGGTTGTGCACGCAAGGCGCCGCGCCCGGCTTATGGACGAAACGGACCCTAAGGTTTTTCTTAAAGGCATTGCCTTTGATACCTGGAAATATTTTGAAAATGCGCGCGATAAAAATACCCACTTGATTGTGGACCATCTTCGGCTTGGTGACGCGCCGCTTGCGGCCGATTACACTTCGCCCACCAACATCGCCATGGATTTTCTTTCCATTATTGCGGCCATGGATTTAGATTTTATTACCCGCGAGCAAGCGATTGAAAAGATCCGCAATATTTTTTCAACCCTGAAACAAATGCGGCGGTATAAGGGATTTCTATACAATTTTTATAATACGAAGAAATTATCGGTCACGAGAAGTTACGTTTCTGCCGTGGATTCGGGGTGGTTTGCAATTTCTCTGGTTGTCGTGCGCCAGGCTTTTCCAAAGGAATTTGGCCGTGAGATACGTAAATGGATTGATTCTTTCTCGTTCAATGAATTTTTAGACCCTGAGAATAACCAGCTTGTGGTGGGGCTTGAAGTGCCCGAAAGAAATTTTGGCAATTACCACTACGGCCTTCTTGTGACCGAGGCGCGTGCGACAAGTTTTTATGCGATTGGAAAAGGGGATATCCCTCGTGATCACTGGTGGTACCTTTACCGGACACCCCCCAAGGCCTGGAAATGGCAAACCCAAAAGCCGAAAGGAAAATTCGTTACACGGGAAGGTGTCGATATGTTTCAGGGATATTATAAGTATGGCAAACGGGAATTTGTGCCAAGTTGGGGCGGATCCCTTTTTGAATTTTTAATGCCAACACTTGTTATGAAGGAAAGAGAGCTGGCTCCTCATGGTTTGGGTGTGAATAACCGCATGGCTACGGAGCTTCATCGGGATTATGCTTTGAAGGAAAAAAAATATCCCGTTTGGGGGATTTCTCCCGCCGCAACCACAAGCGGCCGCCAATGGCGTTACCGTGAATTCGGAATCAAGGCGCTTGGAGTCAAGGGATATCCTGATACCGGGGTGATCACCCCTCACGTAAGTTTTTTGGCCCTGGATAGTTTGCCGGAAGAGGCTCTCCTAAACCTAAGAAAGCTTTTAAAGTATGAAGCGATTTACGGGGAATACGGCTTTTACGATAGTGTCAATGTAAGGAATGGAAAAGTTAATTTTCAGTACCTAACCCTTGACCAGGGAATGAGTTTAGTCGCAATTTGTAATTATCTTAAAGGGGGATCCATCCAGAGGCGTTTCCACCGCGATGTCATTGCAAAAAGGGCTGAAGATTTACTCATGAAAGAAAGTTTTTTCAATACGTAACTTGTGCTTTGAAAATAAGTTATTTAGATATATAATCCAAAATGATAGTTGTTTTTATCCTTTTATGAACCTTAAAACAATGTGGAGAGGCAGGATATCTCTATGACCATGAATTTGAATGAAAGGAGCCAAGTACCCATGATTAAGCAAATGCTCAAAGACAGGATTCTCACCGATAAAGAACGAAAGAACCTGGCTATTTTAGAAGTGATCCGCAAGAATGGGCCAATCTCCCGCACCGATATTTCCAAAATAACCGAGCTTAACATTGTGACGGTTTCCAATTACGTGAACCATTACATTAAAAAAGGCCTGGTTTTGGAAGGGGAATTGGATGAATCCACCGGAGGCCGCAAACCGGTTTTGGTCGAGTTAAATCCCAAGGCGGGTTACATTGTGGGGGTCGGCCTTAACATGATGAGTGTGGTGGGCGTTCTGGTGGATCTTGAAATCAATGTGGTGGCCGAAATTAAACGGGAAAGAGCGCCGGAAAATTCGGAGAACGTGATTGAAAACATGGTCGATATGGCCTCTGAAATTATTGAAAAAGCCGAAATTGACCGCGGTAAAATTGTCGGGGTTGGTGTGGGTGTGCCCGGAATTATTGATGAACGTGGCAGAACGATCCGCTGGCCGCAAAGTTTGGGAGAAAAAGATTTATCGGTTTGCTTGTCCATTAAAGATACGTTTGAAAAACGCCTCAACATTGCAACGTTTGTCGAAAATGACGCCAATGCGGCGGTGCTCGGAGAAAAATGGCTTGGTCTTGACCGGGATGTGCGCCATATGCTTTATATGTTCTCCGGGGTCGGGTGCGGCGTTTTAATCAATGGAGAAATCTATCGGGGCGCAACCGGTGCTGCCGGAGAGCTAGGCATTGCGAGTACCAAGGCGAGTAAAGAATATGCTGTGGAAATTGCCACGCAGCTTGGACGCTGGGAAATGGATATCGGCATGGTCCGGCAAGCCAAAGAAAAAATCCAAAAAGGAGAACCGTCTATTCTTAAAGATTTCGTGCAGGGGAATCTGAGTCAGTTGAATTTTAAGCACGTTATCAAAGCCGTCAAAGAAAAAGATCCGCTTGCGATCAAGATCGTTGAGCATGCAGGGGCAGAGCTTGGAAAAAAGATCGCGTTTCTAGTCAATCTTTTGAATCCGGAAATTGTGGTCATCGGTGGCGGCATTGAAGATTGCGGCGCCCCGCTTCTTGATGCGATTAAAATAGCGATCAAAGAATGGTGCGTTGAAGAAGCGGCTAATTCCGCTAAAATTATCCCATCGGCTTTTGGCGAGAATGCGGTAGCGCTTGGAGTTGTGGGCATTGTGGCACGGGAAGTTTTTGCCCAAGCATGACGCGGTGGATTTCTTTTCTCATCTTGAGGAACTGCGCCGCCGGCTGATTGTTTCGCTGATTGCTTTTTTTGTGGCTGCAGTGGCCGCCTATTTTTTTTCCGGTACCCTGCTTAATTGGTTGATCGAACCGTTGCAGCGTTTTCAACCTGTTGACCTTGTTTTTCAAAAGCCCTACGAAGCTTTTCTCACCCATTTAAAAGTCGCAGCCTTCGCGGGTTTTATTCTCTCATCCCCCGTTTTTTTTACCGAGCTGTGGCTTTTTATCTCTCCCGGTCTTTACGAGAAAGAAAAAAAAGATCTTCTCCCTTTAATTTTAGTGTCGATTTTTTTATTTCTCTTTGGAACCTTCTTTGCTTATAGCGTTGTCATCCCCTGGGGGCTTCATTTCCTTTTAAGTTTTCAGACCGAGAGCCTGAAACCTTTTCTGAGCATCGCATCTTACTTTTCATTCCTGATCGGGATGATGCTTGCCTTTGGCGTCTTATTTGATTTTCCCGTGGTCTTGATTGGGCTTGTCCAGCTTAAACTTGTAAAGACAAAAACCCTGGCCAAATCCCGTAAACTTATCCTTGTTCTTATTCTGGTAGCTGCGGCCGTTTTAACCCCTTCCCCGGACCCCGTAAGCCAGCTCGCACTGGCCTTACCGCTTTTCTTGCTTTTTGAGATTTCGTTGAGTATCGGCCGCTGGCTTGAGGACCGATCCAGCGATTGACAGCAGAAGGATGCCCCAGGCAGGTGGCCCGAGCGGAGCGAGGTCCCTTGACACTCCTGGGATTTGGTTGTATATTGAGCCCATTACTCACCGCAAGTTTTCAACTTATCCTAACTCATTATCCCATAAAGAGATAGGAAATATAAAACAGAGGAGTATTTTCACATGACCGACTTTTTTAATTCCGCATCTGAAGCACGTCTTATCAAAGGGGTTACGGTGTGGTTTACCGGCCTTCCCAGTTCAGGCAAGTCCACCATTGCAAGGATCCTGGAACGCCAATTCCGCAAATGGAACCTTAAAGCAGAGCTTCTTGATGGTGATGTGATTCGAACCAATTTAAGCAAGGGCCTCACGTTTTCCAAAGAAGACCGCGATGCCAATATCAAAAGAATCGGTTTTGTCTGCCACCTTTTGTCCCGCAATGAAGTTATAGCTATGGCTTCTGCGATCTCGCCTTACCGCGAAGTCAGGGATTACAACCGCCGCATGATCGGGAATTTCGTAGAGGTTTATGTGAAGGCCTCTGTGGATGAATGCGAAAAAAGGGATGTGAAAGGCCTTTATAAAAAAGCCCGCGCCGGAGAAATTAAGGGATTTACGGGTGTGGATGATCCATACGAAGAGCCGCTTCATGCGGAAGTCGTCTGCGATACCGAGCACGAAAGCCCGGAACAATCCGCGGAAAAAGTCATACGCCGGCTTGAAGAACTGGGTTATTTAGAGATTAAGCAGGAAAAAGTCCAGCATTCGTGAGCCTTTCATGACCCGCGTTGATTTTCACATGCATACGACCCATTCGGATGGGTCGTATACCCCGACAGAGTTGATTCGCTATTGCAAAGTCAAAGGCCTGGGTTGTGTGTCTGTGACCGATCACGACACGATATCCAGCTTTGACGAAGCTGACGAGGCGGCCAAGGACCTCGGGATTGAGCTTATTCCGGGGGTTGAAATCAGCGCCCAATTTGAACCGGGCACGCTTCATATCCTCGGATTTTTTATGGACCGCCACCAGCCCAAACTGAAATCCGTTTTTGAAGAAATCCAGAAAGCCCGCCGTGAAAGAAATCCGCAGATCATTCAAAAGCTGAATGCGCTCGGGGTTGACATCAGCATGAAAGATGTGGTTGAAGAGGCTTACGCGAATACGGAAGGAATGGCGGATAAGCAGATCGGAAGGCCTCATTTTGCGAAAGTCCTGCTTAAAAAAGGTGCAATTAAAACCTTAGAAGAAGCCTTTGACCGTTACCTTGGTAAGGGAAAACCTGCTTATGTGGATAAGCGCCGTGTCACAAGTGAAGAGGCGATCAACTTAATCAATCAGGCTGGAGGCATTGCGTCAGTGGCTCACCCCAAACAAATGAAGCTTGCGCCGGACACGCTTGAAAAAGAAATCGGAAAACTGGTGGATCAAGGGCTTGGCGGGATTGAAGTTTATAATAGCTGCCAGCGTCCTTATGAAAATACTATTTATCAGCGGATCGCAAAGCGTTTTAACCTGGTTCAAACCGGGGGAAGCGATTTTCACGGGGCCAACAAACCGGATGTGGACCTGGGGTTTTTAGGAGACGACGTCAGCCTTGGCTATGACATGGTGGAAGCTTTGCGGGAGCGAATCGCGAAAAGAAGCGGGCGTTTGTAAAGGTTGAATGTGCTTAGCCAAAGTGAAAAAATAGAGGTAAAAAAGGAGAAGCCTTCCTTGATTCATTCCCTGGATTTGGAAAAACTCAATGAAGAGTTTGAAACCCAAAAGCCCCAGGAAATTCTTGCCTGGGCGCTTAAGGAATTTTCCGGCCGGATCGCAATGACCTCCTCGTTTGCCCTGGAAAGCGGTGCGTTGCTTCATATGGTAAGTCAGATTGACCCCACCGTGCCTATTCTTTTTCTGGATACCGGCTACCATTTTCCGGAAACTTTGGAATACAAAGAAACCTTAACAAAACTTTTCGGCCTGACGAACGTGATTAATTTGCAGGCCGACCCTGAGCGAAAGGCAAAGATTGTCGCTCAATATGAAGGTGTTCCCTACGATAAAAATCCGGACCTTTGCTGCCAGATCAATAAAGTGGAACCTCTGGACGAAGCCGTCAAAAATTATGATGCGTGGATGAGCGGGATCCGCCGCCGGCAGACGGATTTTAGAAAATCGATCCACATTCTCGAAGAATATGAAGGCGGGCTTTACAAGATCAGTCCGCTGGCTAATTTTACGTCGCGGGATACGTGGTGGTACTTGAAAGAACATAATATTCCGCGCAATCCCTTAATTGAGAAAGGGTACTTGAGCGTGGGCTGCTGGCCCTGCACGCGCCCGGTTCAGCCTGGAGACGATGAGCGCTCGGGCCGCTGGGCAGGAAAACAAAAGACCGAGTGCGGCATCCATGCGTTTAAGGAAGTTCCGTCCAAGGCGGAGAAAGAAAAAGAACTTCCCGAAGACAACTCTTCAAATATTTGAGGCAGGAGACCGTGCTGCGTACATAGCGCGGGCCTGTCAACTTAACCCATGATGTGCGAAGGACCAACAACGAAGTATAACTTGTGAGGATGAAATGAAGCAGACGATTGCACCACACGGCGGAATATTGATTAACCGGGAACTGCAAGGCAAGGAAGCCGAAGAGGCGCGCCAAAAGGCAGCAACCCTTAAGAAACTCAAACTTTTTCCTTATGAAGTTTCGGATCTTGAAATGATCGCAACCGGCGCCTTAAGCCCTTTGCAGGGATTTATGGGTAAGGATGATGTGGAGTCGGTCCTTGATCGCATGAAGCTTTCCGCCGGGCCTGTGTGGTCGCTTCCTGTGGTGAAATCCATTACTGAGGAAGAAAAAAATTCGATCAGGATCGGAGAAGAAGTAACGCTGGTTGAAGAAACCTCCGGAACGCCCCTGGCCCTGATGAAAATAGAAGAGATTTTCCCCAACGATAAAAAGGCGCACGCTATCCGCGCCTACCGGACCGAGGAAGAAGCCCATCCCGGTGTGAGCCGCATCTATTCGATGGGGAACTTTCTTGTGGCGGGAAAAATTTCGCTTTTTAACCGTTCCAAGCACGACAAGTTCCTTGAGTTCCGCCAGGACCCCAAAGAAACACGAAATCTTTTTCAGGAAAAAAAATGGAAACGCGTCGTGGCCTTTCAAACCCGAAACCCGATTCACCGCGCCCACGAGTATCTGATTAAATGCGCCCTCGAAATGGCGGATGGGCTTCTCATTCATCCTCTGGTAGGACAAACCAAGGGCGATGACATCTCGGCCGAAGTCCGGATGCGGTGTTATGAAGTTTTGATCGAAAAATATTTTTCCAAAGACCGTGTCCTTTTATCGGTTTTTCCCGCGGCGATGCGCTATGCCGGCCCGCGCGAAGCGATTTTTCATGCCCTGGTGAGAAAAAATTACGGGTGCACCCACTTTATTGTGGGACGAGACCACGCCGGTGTTTCGCGGCCTGACGGCAAACCCTATTACGGGTCTTTTGACGCCCATTTTATTTTTGATGAATTCACGCCTTCTGAAATCGGAATTACGCCGCTCTTTTTTGATTTTACCTTTTATTGCAAAACCTGCGGAGAAATGGCATCCACTAAAACCTGTCCGCATGATCCAAGTCACCACCTGAGTCTTAGCGGAACCAAGGTGCGGGAGATGTTGAAAAAAGGAGAAATTCCGCCCCCTGAATTTTCCCGGCCGGAAGTCGCGACAGTATTAATTGACGCGATGAGGGAAAAGCAGCCGGCAGCTTAAAAAAGGAGAATGGTTATGGTCACTACTGCCTCAAAGTCACGAAACAAACCCCTTGTTGCAGCCAATGTGCTGGAACTGATTTCTAACACGCCTCTGGTCCGGCTGAATAAACTGGTCCAACCCGGCATGGCCACCATTTACGGAAAGCTTGAATCTTATAATCCCGGTGGGAGCGTCAAAGACCGGATTTGTTTTAGCATGATCCGGGATGCCGAAGAAAAGGGCTTGATCAATAAGGAAACAACAATTATTGAGCCCACTTCAGGCAATACGGGAATCGGGCTTGCTTTGGTGTGTGCCGTGAAGGGGTACCGTTTAATTTTAACCATGCCGGACACCATGACCGTTGAAAGGCGCCATTTGCTGAAACGTTTCGGGGCCGAACTTGTGCTGACGCCGGGCGTTGAAGGCATGAAGGGCGCGATTGCAAAGGCTGAGCAAATTTTGAAAGAGAACAAAAATAGTTTTATGCCTCAGCAATTTGCCAATCCCGCCAATCCAAAAATTCATCGTGAAACGACCGCAGAAGAGATTTGGGAAGCCCTGGAAGGGAAGTTCGACATTTTTATTTCCGGAATCGGGACCGGCGGGACCATTACGGGATGCGGCGAAGTTTTTAAAAAAAGAAACCCCAAGATAAAAATTATTGCTCTGGAACCCAAAAATTCTCCCGTTCTTTCGGGCGGAGCTCCGGGGCGCCACAAAATCCAGGGGATCGGGGCAGGGTTTGTTCCTGAAATTTTAAACCGGGAAGTGATCGATGAAATCATTCAAGTCGAAGACCAGGATGCCTGGAAAACTTCGCTTGCGCTTGCCGAAGAAGAAGGAATTCTTGGCGGGGTTTCAACCGGAGCTGCCTGCTGGGCCGCTTTAAAAGTGGCGCGCGAAGCGGGCCCGGGCAAAGTGATTGTGGCGATTTTCCCGGATACCGGAGAACGGTACCTCAGCATGGATGAGGCCTTTAAATAATGTCCTTTCTTAAAAGTCTTTACTGCCGTGAATGCGGCCGTGAATATCCCAAAGAGGCGCTTTATGTGTGCGAGTATTGCTTTGGGTCTCTTGAAACAACCTATGATTATGACGCAATCCGCAAGGTGATGACCCGCGAGAAAATCCAAAAAGGGCCAAAAAGTCTCTGGCGTTACCGCGAGCTTTTGCCCATTGACGGAGAACCCACCGCAGGTTTTTATTCCGGATTTACGCCTTTAGTCGAGGCCAAAAGGTTGGCCCTGGAGCTTGGGGTCCGGGAACTTTATGTCAAAGATGATTCAGTTTGCCATCCCACATGGTCTTTTAAAGACCGGGTTGTGGCCGTGGCTTTATCCCGCGCGCGCGAGCTTGGTTTTGATACCGTGGCCTGCGCTTCTACAGGCAATCTTGCTAATTCCGTAGCCGCCAATGCGGCCTGGGCCGGATTCAAACGCTACATTTTTATCCCCTCCAATCTTGAGAAAGCCAAGGTCATAGGCTCCCTTGTTTATTCCCCGAATCTTATAGCCGTCAACGGCAACTACGACGATGTGAATCGCCTTTGCGCGGAAATCGCGGCCAAATACCGCTGGGGTTTTGTGAATATTAATTTGCGTGCCTATTATGCCGAAGGCTCCAAAACCTTAGGCTTTGAAATCGCGGAGCAGCTTGGCTGGCGCGCGCCCAAGCATATTGTGGCCCCGGCCGCAAGCGGTTCTTTGATCACAAAGATTTGGAAAGCCCTGATAGAATTCGACAAGCTGGGCCTGCTTGAAAATACCCTTCAAACAAAAATTTATTGCGCCCAGCCGGAAGGATGCTCTCCGATCGCAACTGCGATTCAAAATAAATCGGAAGTCATTAAGCCTGTCAAGCCGGTCACCATTGCCAAGTCCCTTGCCATTGGAAACCCCGCGGATGGCTATTATGCCAAGGATGTGGTTCAACAATCCGGCGGAGCTGCGGCGATTGTCAGTGACAACGAAATCCGGGAAGGGATCAAACTTTTGGCCCGGACCGAAGGAATTTTTACTGAAACCGCCGGAGGCGTCACGGTTGCCGCAGTAAAAAAACTGATTGCCGAAGGGCGGATACCCAAAGACGAGTCCATTGTCCTTGCCATTACGGGAAATGGCCTGAAGACCCAGGAAGCGATTCAGGATGCGGTCGGCGAACCCGCGGTGATTGAACCCAATCTCGCCTCTTTTGAAAAAGAGGTCATGTCGCAAGCGGTTTCTAGTGTATGATTCATTTTTTGATTAAAGAAAAGGAGGCTTTCGATGTCCGTTAAAGTCAGAATCCCTACCCCGCTTCAAAAACTTACGGCCGACAAAGCTGAAATCGAAATCAAGGCGGCCAATATCAAAGAATTGCTCGTGCAGCTGGAAAAAAATTATCCGGGCATGAAAGACCGCCTCTGCGATGAACAGGGAAAAATCCGCAGGTTTGTGAACCTCTACCTTAATGAGGAAGACATCCGCTTCCTTAAACAGGAAGAAACTTTGCTTAAGGACGGAGACGAAATCTCCATTGTCCCGGCGATCGCTGGAGGGAATTAGTCTTGGCTAAAAAAGCGTTCCACCTTTATTTCCCCCAAGGACTGATCAAAGAACCCATTATGTTTGTCGTGGCAAGAGACCACCAGCTTTTGCTTAATATCCGCCGCGCAAAAATTACTTCCGAAGCCGGAGAGGCCACCATTGAACTTGAAGGGGATGCCGTCCAAATTAACAAAGCCGAAAAAATTTTTAGGGACAAAGGCGTCAAAGTGGAGTCTGTGTTAGGCGATATCGTCGAAGGATAAAAACATTTTAAAATGAAAACATTTATTGAAGAACTTAAAAAACGCGTTCTCGCAGGCGGGGAAGTCACTTTTGACGAGGGGCTTAAACTTATACAAATTGAAAGAGAAGACGACATCGACTTGCTTCTTGAAGCGGCCCGTGAAATCACGTTTCATTTTAATTCCAAAGAGCCGGGTCTTTGCTCCCTGATCAATGCTAAAAGCTATCTTTGCGGAGAAGATTGCGGTTTCTGCGCGCAATCCGTGAGGTTTGATACGCGCGTCAACCGCTATCAATTGATGTCTCCTGACGAAGTGGTGAAGGCGGCCAGGGCCTTTGAGGAAAAAGGCGCCAAAAATTTTTGTGTCGTGACAAGCGGCGGTGAGTTAAGCGACAAAGAATTTGAGCGGATTATTGAAATCTACCAACGCCTTAAAGCCGAGACTTCCATGAATTTGGACGGTTCTCTTGGGTTTGTCACGCCTGAACGGGTCCAGCGCCTGAAAGAAATCGGTGTCCGCCGTTTTAATGATAACCTCCAGAGTTCCCGGGAATTTTATCCGAAAATTGTTTCCACGCATTCTTATGACAAACGCCTTGAAACCCTTCGCATGCTGCAGGAAGGGGATATGGAAATTTGTTCGGGCGGAATCTTAGGCATGGGAGAAACACGCGAAGACCGGGTTAAGCTTGCTTTTGAACTCAAACCTTTTAAACCTCACTGTCTGCCCATGAATGTCCTGAATCCAAGACCGGGAACCCCCTTAGAAAATCAACCGGCTCCGGATCCCCTTGAGATGATCAAAACCATTGCCGTGTTCCGGTTTATTCACCCTAAGTCCAACATTAAACTTGCCGGCGGACGGGAAGAGGGCCTTGGGAACACTTATCAAGAAAAGGCTCTTCGCGGCGGAGCCAACGGCCTGATTATCGGAGGATATCTTACGACTTCGGGCAACCCCATCCGCGAAGATTTCGAAATGTTGAAACGCGCCGGCTTCGAAGCCCCTCCTTCAAAACAGGAAATCGTCGATACTCCGGCCCCTCGCTAAAGTTGGAAAAATCTCTTTCCGGAAAAAACATTCTCATTACAGGAGGCAGCAGCCGATTGGGGCAAGCCTTCATCCAAAAAGCCCTTGTTCGGGGGGCAAAAATTTTTACGACTTATTACGAACATGAAGAAGACGTCACGTCTCTTTCAGAACAAGGCGGCGAAGCCTTTCGACTCAACCTTTCGGATATGCGCGCAATCGACGTCTTTGCCAAAATGATGAAAGAAAAAATAGACGGCCTTGATGTTTTGATTCACAACGCGGCTTGCGCCAGGGACAAAACCATTCAAAATTTGTCTGACGAGGATTGGGACCAGGTGCTCACGGTGAATTTAAAAGCCCCTTATTATTTGACCAAGCAATTGCTTCCCTTATTGTTGAGAGTCCGTAAAACCCCCTCACCTTTATCCTCTCCCCCGACAGGGGGAGAGGGCGGGGTGAGGGGGAAGCCCTTGAGCAAAATTTTTATGATCATAAGCCGGATGGCCATTTCAGGGGGGTATGGAGCCGCGAACTATGCCGCCGCCAAAGCGGGTTTAATCGGACTTACAAAGTCCCTTGCCGCCGAGCTTGGAAGAAAGAATGTTCTTGTCAATGCGGTCAATCCCGGTTTTATGGTGTCGCGTATGACAGAATCCCTGCCTCAAGAAGTGATCGAAAAAAACCGGGCTGCGAGTTTTTTAGACCGTTTTTCTAATCCTGATGAAGTGGCGGATTTTCTTGCGTTTCTTTGCTCGGATCAAATGACGCAAGTCACAGGCCAGGTTTTACATTTCGAATCGCGTAAAATATGAAAAAACGTGTTGTGGTCACAGGCATGGGGGTGATTACCCCGATTGGCATTGGCCTTCAGGAATTCCGGGAAAATTTAAAAAAAGGACTTTCCGGGGAAGGCGTTATTACCTCGTTTGACGCTTCTCATTTTCCGGTCAAGCAGGCGTTTGAGGTTAAAAATTTTAACCCAAGAAAATACGGGACCCATCTTTTAGACCCTTTTATTCAATACGCCGTTGCCGCAACCGCCGAAGCAATTCAGGACGCCGGGTTTGATGCTAACCAGGTGGATCCTTTTCGCGTGGGTATCTCAGTCAGCTCAAGCAAAGGAGGGGTTCATACGATTGCCCGATTTCACGAAAGGCTTAAAAAACATCCAAGCCCCATCCTCGGAGCCCGTATCTATGTTAATTCTGTCCCCAACTTTGCGGCCCAGTGGATTGCAAGGCGCTGGAAAATCCAGGGGCCTGCCAAATGTTACGTGGCGGCCTGCGCGACAGGGAGCGTGGCCGTGATTGAAGGCGCGCGCATGATTCGGGAGGGAGTAGTCGATTACTGTATCGCAGGAGCAAGCGATGCGTCGATTGTGCCCCTCATGATTGCAGGGTATTCGCAGATGAAGGCCCTGACGCGAGGCTCCATGCTTCCCTTTGATAAAAGGCGCGGCGGGTTTCTTGTGGGGGAAGGAGCCGGGATTGTTTTTCTTGAAAACCTGGAAAGCGCCAAGGCGCGCGGGGTAAAAATTTATGGGGAGATCCTTGGCTCAAGTTACGGCAATGACGGATCCGGAGGGATTGTCCATTTCAAACCTGAAGAAGAGGCTCTTAGAAAAACGGTCGAAGCGCTTTTAAACCAGAAGCATTTTGGAATTGATGAGCTGGATTACGTCAATTTGCACGGCACCGCCACATCCCGCGGGGATATTTATGAAACCGCACAGCTTAAAAAAGCTTTTGGGAAAAAAGCCTATCAGATCCCAATGAGTTCGACAAAATCCCTAACCGGCCACATGCTGGGCGCTTCAGGCGCGGTTGAAATTATTGCCTGCCTTGTGGGCATGCAAGATGATTTTATTCCGCCGACCGGCGGCCTTGAAAAACACGATCCCCATTGTGACCTGGACTATACGCCCTTGAAATCAAAAACGGCGAAAGTTCACACGGCCCTGTCTCTTTCAATGGGGTTTGGCGGCCACATTGCAACGATTGCTTTAAGGAAAATATAAATGATTCAAGCGCTCTTACAGGAAGAGCTGGAAGAAATTAAAGCCAAAGATTTATACCGACGGCTTCGGACATTGCGAGCCTTAAGTCCGGTGCGTGCCGATTTCGCCGGAAAGGAACTGCTCCTTTTCTGCGGGAATGATTACCTTGGGCTTTCGCACGATTCGCGGGTGATTGAAGCAGCAAAAAAAGCGTGCGATTCGTATGGGGTTGGCGCAGGCGCGGCAAGGCTGATTTCAGGGACTTCCGAACTTCATACCCGGTTGGAAGAAAATCTAGCGGCGTTTAAAGGAAAGGAAAAAGCACTTCTGTTTACGGCCGGTTACCTTGCCAACGTTGGGGTGCTTTCAACCCTGGCGCGCGAAGGGGATCTCATTGTCATGGATAAACTGTGCCACGCTTCCTTGATAGACGGCGCACGGCTTTCCGGTGCCCAGCTTCGTGTGTTTCCGCACAGAAGCTACGAAAAGTGTGAAGAGATTCTGCAAAAAAGCATTGGTTTCAGGAAACGCATCCTTGTATCTGACGCCTTGTTCAGTATGGACGGCGACCTGGCCGATCTTCACGCCCTTGTTCGGATTAAAGAACAATATGATTGTTTGCTTGTGGTGGATGATGCCCACGGCACGGGCGTTCTGGGCCTTCACGGCAGGGGTGCTTGTGAAGACTTAAAACTTGAAGAAAAAATTGATTGTATCACAGGAACACTTTCCAAAGCTTTTGGCTGCCTTGGCGGATTTGCGGCGGCTTCCACAGAAATCATTGACTATCTGATCAATTTTTCGCGGCCGTTTATTTTTGCAACCGCCATGCCGCCTATGCTTTGTGCTGCGGCCCTTGCCGCCCTGGAAGTGGTTCAGACCGAACCTGAAATTCGCCACCGGCTTTGGCATCATATTCAGAAAATGCATGACGGATTAAAATCAATCGGTTTTGAAACGGGGCTTATTTTTTCACCGATTTTTCCCGTTGTGATCGGTCTGGAAAAGCGGGCGCTTCAACTATCAGACGCGCTTCTTGAACAGGGAATTCTTGTGCCGGCTGTCCGCTACCCCACGGTCCCCAAAGGAAAGGCGCGTCTGCGCGTGACCGTGAGCGCAGCGCACCGTGAAGAAGATATTCAAAAACTTCTGCGAGCTTTACAAGCATCCAGTGGGACGCCGTGAAAATCAAAACTCAAACCCGCTCTCTTGCAGCTAAGGACAAAAAATGGATTTGGCATCCCTTTACTCAAATGCGGGATTGGGAAAAGGAAAAAATCCTGATTATTGAAAAAGGAGAAGGTGTTTACCTGATTGATACCGAAGGCCGGCGTTATTTGGATGGCGTTTCTTCACTTTGGTGCAATGTGCACGGCCACCGGGTTCCTGAACTGGATAAAGCCCTAAGAAATCAGCTAAAAAAAGTTGCCCACTCTACGTTTCTGGGCCTTTCCAATGTTCCGGCTATCCTTCTTGCAGAAAAGCTCATCCAAATCGCTCCCAAAGGGCTTACCCGCGTTTTTTATTCTGATTCCGGATCCGAAGCGGTGGAGATTGCCCTTAAAATGGCGTTCCAATACTGGCGTCAATCAGGGAAACCCCGCAAAAAGCGTTTTTTAAAACTCGCCCAAGCCTATCACGGCGATACGCTTGGCTCAGTGAGTGTCGGGGGGATGGATCTTTTTCACGAGATTTACCACCCGCTTCTTTTTAAAACATATAAAGCGCCCACGCCATACTGCTACCGCTGGCCCACCGGAAGTGAGCCCAAAAAAGTCCTTAAAGAATCGCTTGCGGCCCTTGAGAAGGTGTTTTCCCGGCATCATAAAGAAATCGCGGCCCTTGTGATGGAGCCTTTGATGCAGGGAGCGGCGGGGATGATTGACCAGCCTCCGGGGTATATTTTGCGTGCCAGGGAGCTGACCAAAAGGTATAATGTTTTGCTGATCTTTGACGAGGTGGCCACAGGATTTGGCCGGACAGGCCGCATGTTTGCAAGTGATCATGAAAAGGTGACGCCGGATCTTTTGGCCGTGGCTAAGGGGATTACGGGCGGATATCTTCCTCTTGCCGCGACGCTTGCCACAGAAAAGATCTACCGGGCCTTTTTGGGCGATTACGCGGAGTTTAAAACCTTTTTTCACGGGCACACGTACACGGCAAACCCGTTAGCCTGTCAAGTCGCGCTGGCAAACCTGGAGCTTTTTGAAAAGAATAAAATTCTTGAAAAGCTCAAGCCCAAAATCAAGCTGCTTGAAAAAAGACTTCAGGATTTTTATCAGCTTCCCTGCGTTGGCGATATCCGGCAGGCAGGTTTTATGGTCGGGATTGAACTTGTCCGAAACCGCAAGACGAAGGAACCTTTTCCATTAAAGGAAAAGGCAGGGATTCGCGTGATTCAGAAGGCGCGTGAAAAAGGCGCCATTTTAAGGCCGCTTGGCAATGTGATTGTGCTCATGCCGCCTTTAGCGATCGCTGAAAACGAATTAAACCAACTTTTAGATATGACTTACACCTCGATTCAAGAAGCTTTGTCATGAAACCAGGAATTTTTATCACAGGGACGGATACGGGAGTGGGCAAAACCGTTGTGGCTGCGGGGCTGGCTTTAGCCTTAAGGGCCCGGGGCGTGAAGGTGGGCGTGATGAAACCTGTGGCCACGGGATGCCGGGGCAGCGACGGATGTCTTATTTCTGACGATGCGGTGTATTTATGGGAAGCTGCGGAAAATGAATACCCGTACCTCACAAATCCCTTTCGCTTCAGAAATCCCCTGGCGCCTCATGTCGCGGCCACGCTTGAAAAACGCGAAATTGATTTAAAAAAAATTCATAGTGCTTACCAGGAGCTTCAAAAACATTACGATTTTATGATTGTAGAAGGCGTCGGCGGGCTTCTTGTTCCTATTACCAAAGACTATTTCGTCAGCCACTTGATCCGTGAAATGCAGCTTCCGCTTTTAATCGTTGCGCGAAGCGGCCTGGGCTCCATCAACCACACGCTGCTGACCTTGGACGCGGCCGTGATCCGCGGTTTTCAGATCCGCGGGATTATTTTCAACCGGGTGCCTGTTGTGAACTGCTCGCTTGCGGATATGACGAACCCCAAAGTGATTCATGAGCTTTCCGGGGTTCCGGTGTTGGGAACCTTGCCCGATATTGAGGATTTGGATGTTGAGACCTGCCGGTTCGGTTTTTTAAGGGAAGTTTTTGAAGAAAGAATCAGTATTGAAAAAATTATGACCCCGGCAACCGTTGCGATTTAAACTTATGACCAAAGAGAAAAAGAAAATTTTAGTGGCGATGAGCGGAGGGGTGGATAGCTCCGTGACCGCGGCCCTTTTGAAAGAAGAGGGCCATGAAGTAGGCGGGGCGACGATCCGCACCTGGGCTGCAAATGAATGCGTTGACCGCAATACCCGGGCCTGCTGCGGACTGACAGGCGTGGAAGATGCCCGAGATGTGGCCGAAACGCTTGGCATTCCTTACTGGGTTTTTAATTTTGAAGAAGCCTTTAAAACGCATGTGGTGGACTACTTTGCCCAGGAATATTTCAAAGGCCGAACCCCGAACCCGTGCATTGCCTGTAACCAGCATGTGAAATTCAGGATCTTTTTGGCGCGGGCCCGGCAGCTGGGATATGATTTTATTGCCACCGGGCATTATGCCACGCTCGGGTTTGACGCTTCGCGCCAGGCCCACTTTATTTCGGAAGGCGTTGACGCCACCAAAGACCAGTCCTACGTTTTATTTCCGCTGACCCAGGATCTTCTCGCGCGCCTTTATCTTCCGCTTGGGTCTTTTACCAAGGCCGAGATCCGGGCCAAGGCAAAGGATTTAAATCTTTGTGTGACAAATAAGCCGGACTCGCAGGAAATTTGTTTTATTCCAAGCAATGATTACGGGGCCTTTCTTGAAAGGGAATATCTAAAGAAAAAAGAAGAGCCTGAAACCGCCCAGGCGCCCGAGGCTGCGGGGGTCATACGCACCGCGGATGGAGAAATTTTAGGAAAGCATTCCGGTTTTTATCACTATACGCGCGGACAGCGAAGGGGCCTTGGCGTGGCCGCGCCTGAAAGGCTTTACGTGATTTCAACGGACCCGGAAAAAAATGAAGTGGTGGTCGGGAAAAAGAATGAAGTTCTAAACCGGGCCTGCGTTGTAAACCGCGTGAACTGGTTTTTAAAACCGGAAGCGGAGGGATCCATTCGGATTCAATGTAAAATCCGTTCCCAACATGAAAAGGCTCCTGCCGTGATGAAGCTTCTTGGCGACGGCAATGTGCAGATTGATTTTGACGAGGCTCAGGACGCCATTACGCCGGGGCAGGCCGCTGTTTTTTATGACGGGCCCAAAGTGCTTGGCGGCGGCTGGATTGAGAGTTTCTCATGATAGGGGGGATTCGTCTTCAGGGCAAAAAACAGGCAAGCCTTCTTAGTTGGACGATCCGCCGGCCTTTTCTGCCTCCTAATGTTTATATCCCGCTCAACCAGCACGAGGGGCTTCCCGCCATTCCGTGTGTCGAAGTGGGAGAACGGGTGTTGATGGGGCAAAAAATTGCGGAGCCCCAAGGCCCTTTTTCCGTTGCCATGCACGCCAGTGTTTCAGGAAAAGTTACGGCCATTGAATCTTATCCCCACCCCCTATTAGGGGAAACCGAGGCCATTAAAATTCATACTGACGGCGTGGATGAAAAATGCCCGGAAATAGGGCATGAAAGACACGGATGGCATGATTTATCCGCCGAAGAACTTTATGAAATTTTTCAGCAGTCCGGGCTGGTGGATTTTGGTAAAAAGACAGTGCCTTTGCATGTGAAAGCGGCGAGGCCTTTGGGCATTAAAATCAAGGCCCTTATCATTAATGGCTGCGAATCCGACCCTTATGTGACTTCGGATTATGCCCTAATGATGTCCCACTCTTTGGAGATTCTTAAAGGGGCTGAAATTCTTTGCGGGCTTCTCAATGCCGACGAGTTAGTTTTTACGCTGGATGAAACGCAGCGCGAAGCGGCGGAACTTTTAAAAAGCAAAATTTATTTCCTCAAGTGGCCGCACGCTGAAGTTCGTTTGCTTTCGTCGCTTTATCCCCAGGAAGCGGATGTTTCACTCGCCCACGATGTCTTTGGCGCGGAGCGCACCCTTCTTCTTTCGGCTAAGGAAACCGGCCTCCGTATTTTTAATGTCGCCACCGCTTTTTCGGTTTACGAAGCTGTGGTTCTTCAAAAGCCTCTCTACGAACGCGTGGTCACGGTGGGAGGCGAATGCGTGGTGGAGCCCAGAAACATTTGGGCAAAAATAGGTTCTTCGTTTGAAGAGGCCATTAAATCCTGCCGCGGGCTGATGCGCGAACCCGCCCGCGTTCTAATGAGTGGCCCGATGACCGGAGAAGCTCAGGAAAGTCTTTCAGTGCCTGTTATCAAAGGGACAGCGGCTGTGCTTGCGTTGCCTAAGGAAGTTCTTTCTTTTGACGAAATCCAGCCTTGTATCCGCTGTAACCGGTGCGTGGACGCGTGCCCCTCTGAAATATCGCCTGTGATGATTACTCTGGCCGCCGAACAAGACCTATTTGATACGGCCCAAAAGTGGGGCGCGGCCTTTTGTATGGAGTGCGGCAACTGTGCTTATGTCTGCCCCTCGAAACGCCCGATGATGGAGCTTATTCAGCATGCGCGTTTTCATTTGCATTCAGCTCGAAAATCTTTTTCTTTCGAAGAAAGCTTTCCGATAAGGCGGGAAGCTTGGCGAAAAGGAACGCAAGAAAATAAAGATTTGGCCGAAATTAAGGTAAACGCACCTAAATAGGCTTATAACCTTTTATCCCGTGCCGCGGACCCATGTCTGCCGTGCGGGTGTTGCCCCAATGTTTTAAAACCAGAAAGCGGGAGAACACGTTATGAAACAAGAGGATTCGAAGAAATTTATAACGATTGGTTTCGCAAGCGGCGTCATTTTAACCCTTCTGCTGTCCGGTATTGTCAGCACTTATAAAAACAAGCAGTCTCAAGGCGTCGCGGCGGAAATTCAGAATGAGACCCTGACGCTTGAAAAGCTCAAGAAAGATTTGGCCAATGACCTTGTGCCGGTACAAAATGATGAATACCGGATTTTAAAACGGGGTGTGGACGAATGGTTTAATAACCGCCTTTTTGAAAAGGAAGCCAAGGCTCAAGGGATAAGTCTGGATGAACTTTTCCGTAAAGAAATCTGGAGCCGGGTGCGTGTTTCTTATGCCGACGCTGTCCAGTTTTATAATCAGAACAAAGAGCTTTTCGACCGGCCCGTTGAAGAAGTCAATTCGCTTATTACGGAAGAATTAAGAAGGCGCGAATATGCCCAGATTAAAAATGAATACCTTGAAGGGCTTCGCAAGAAATTCAAAGCGACGATCCGGTTAAAACAGCCCGAATCGTTTGTGGAAGGGCTTGAACTTCCTTATGTTCTTTCAGGGCAGGCGCCTGAAATTGTGGCTGAAAAGCCGGCCCCGGCTCCAAGCCGTCCTTCTCCTCAAGCCGCCCAGCCTGCCCAAGCGCCGGTCGTGACGTTTAATGATCTGGAAGGGCGTCCAACGCTTGGCCCCGCGGACGCTCCGGTGACCATTGTAGAATTCAGCGACTTTCATTGCCCTTTTTGTGGCCGCGCCTCCGCTACGCTTCAACAGCTTATGACTAACTATTCCGGAAAGATCCGCCGCGTATGGCGCCATTTCCCGCTTTCAATGCACCCGGGAGCGGAACGGACGCACGAGGCTTCAGAGTGCGCTTTTGAGCAGGGAAAGTTCTGGGAATACCATGACAAGCTTTTTGAAACCATGGGCCAGGATCGAAGCGACAGCGCCTTAACGGATCTAGCCAAACAAGTGGGCTTAGACACAAAAAAATTTGATCAATGTCTTACGAGCGGAAAATATAAAGATTTGATTCAGCAGGAAGTTCAAAAAGGCGGGGCAGTGGGAGTCGAAGGCACGCCTATGTTTTTTGTGAATGGACAAACCGTGGCGGGGGCTTACCCCTATGAGTATTTTGATAATCTGGTTCAAAATATTTTAAACCCTGGAAAAGCTCCACAGGCGGCGCCTCAGCCTCAAGCGGCACCGGAAGCCGCACAGCCTCCGGCCGTGGTCAATTTTAGCGACCTTGAAGGGAGACCTTCCCAAGGGCCTAAAAATGCTCAGGTGACTGTCGTAGAATTCAGCGACTTTCATTGCCCTTTCTGTCAAAAAGTCACTCCCGCGATTGAGCAGCTGATGAAAAGTTACGAGGGAAAAATCCGCCGCGTGTGGCGCCATTTTCCGCTTCCCTTTCATACTGGAGCCGACCGGACTCACGAAGCTTCCGAATGCGCTCACGAGCAAGGAAAGTTTTGGGGATATCACGATAAGCTTTTTGAAACCATTGGCGGGGACCGGAGTGATGCCGCGCTTATGGATCTGGCTAAACAATCAGGTTTAAACACAAAGAAATTTGAGCAGTGTCTTACAAGCGGAAAATATAAAGATCTTATTCGGAAGGAAATGGCGGCTGGAAGCCAGGCGGGTGTGGATGGAACGCCCAGTTTTTTTATCAATGGGCAAATGGTGGCCGGGGCTTATCCGTATGAACATTTTCAAGGGATGGTTGAAAATAGTCTAAATCCAGGCAAGGCAAAACCAGCACCAACGCCTGCGGCTCAGCCCGCGCGGCCTAGTCCTGTTGCAGCGGTTAATTTTGACGACCTTGACGGAAAACCGGCAATTGGGCCTAAAAATGCCAAAGTCACCGTGGTCGAGTTTAGCGATTTTCATTGCCCTTTTTGTGCCAGGGTGTCGCCGACCATTGAACAATTGATGAAAACTTATGACGGAAAAATCCGCCGCGTGTGGCGCCATTTCCCGCTTTCCATGCACCGCGGTGCCGACCGGACTCACGAGGCTTCGCAGTGCGCCTTTGAGCAAGGCAAATTCTGGGAATATCACGACAAACTTTTTCAAACGCTGGGCGGGCCGCGGGATGACGAGAGTTTGAGTCAGCTTGCCAAGCAGATTGGATTAAATGAGGGCAAATTCAAAAAATGCCTTTCAAGCGGCAAGTACAAGGATTTGATCCAAAAAGAGATTGCCCGAGGAAGCCAGGCAGGAGTCCGGGGGACGCCGGCTTTCTTTGTCAATGGCAAGCTCGTTTCAGGAGCACAGCCTTACGCTAACTTTGACCGGCTGGTTCAAGGCGAACTGCAGGAAAAATCTTAAGAACGCAAGTGGTTCGGCAGAATGCCGTATACCCAAGGTACTAGACCTCATATCAGATCTTCGGAATTCGCCCCAAAGTTTTTCTGGATCGGGGCTCTCAGCCTTCTTCCCGCGCTTTGCGTGTATCTTTTTATCTATCAAGGATCCGGCGCAAGGCTCGTTGCGGTTTCAGCGGCTGCGGCACTGCTTGGAGAAACCGTGGGCCGGAACGTTTTCGGCCGGAAACCCGCCTTTTCAGACGGCAGCAGTGTTTTGTCAGGCCTCCTCTTTGCCTTGCTGGTGTCTCCCGATCTTCCAACCGCAAAAACTACGCTTGCTATTTTTCTGGCCCTTTTTTTAGGAAGAGAATGTTTTGGCGGCCTTGGCACGCAATTGTTTTCACTCCCGCTTCTGGGTGTGGTCTTTGTACAAATTTTTTCTCCTGAGGCACTGCTCGCGTGGAAACCTGAGATAGTTCTGAATGGCGTTCTATTCTTTGGCGGCCTGATTCTGATTTGGAAGAAACTCATTTATTGGGAAGTCCCCTTTCTTTATTTTCTTTTTTTCTTTCTGTTTGCTTTTCTTTTTGAAAAAAAACTTCCCTCGAATCTTTTTGCCCCAGGCCTTTTTCTCACCGGGTTTTACTTTGTCACAGACCCTGTGACGACGCCGCTCACCCGTAACGGAGCACGCATGTTTGCGCTGGGTAGCGCTCTCCTGGGCGCGGGTTTAAGGCTGGGTCCTTTTGGGGATGCGGGAGCCTATTTAGGCGTTTTAGTGATGAACGCATTAAGTCCCTGGATCGATGCGTGGCTTCAACCCAGGACGGTTTCAAAGATAAAAGCGGTTCCTCTGTGAATAAAAAGGTGTGGCAAGAAGCCGGGCGATATGTTTTTTTTGCCTTTTTTCTTTTCGCGCTTGGCGCCATTGTTTTTTTGATTCGTGAAGTGAAAAGGAGCGTTCTGACTTGAAACAAAGCGAAGAAAAAACAGATCCCGCTTCTTTTTTGACCAAGGTGGTGCTCGTGGCTTTGCCCCTTCTCGCCGCGCGTCTCCATTTTCAGGAAGCCTGTTTTTTAGGTCTCGTCCTTTGCCTGAGTTTCTGGGGCTCGCTTCTTTTCTTTTATTTCACAGAGCGGCTCTTTCCCAAGCCCGCGCTTGCCTGGGCGGTTTTGGCCTGGATTCTGGCGTTGGGCGAGATCAGTTGGTACGCATGGGGATTTAAACCCTTCTGGGTGGCAAGCCTGACGTTACTTCTTTATGATGAAATCGTGACTGGCAAGTACCTGGAAAGAGAATTTTTCAAAACCTATTTTTGGGAAGGTCTTTATGCAGGAACGCTCGTAGTCTTTCTTGGGGCGTTTCAGGAGGTCTCAACTTACCACTGGTTTTTGCAAGCGTTTTCACAGCCCACCGGTATTTTTTTACTCCTGGCTTTGGCGGTTCTTATCTGGCAGTCGCAAATGCCGGCAAGGGAGTCTTAAAAGGGATGCAAGACGCACTATTTTTAATTTCAGGCTTCGGTTTTTTACTGGCTTATGAAAAGTCAGAAGAGACCGGCCCTTATTCAGGGCGGGGGGACGCGAAACCTTTTTTGATCGAAGGGCTTCATCTTTTGTGGCAGGCACTGCTGCTTATTTTAGTCTATGAATTTGCGCTGATGCGGTGGGTTCCTTCTGAATATCAAAATGAAACCGCGTTTCCTTTTTTCTTGTCCTCGGCGTACCTTTTAAACCGCGTGCTGAAAAAATCAACTTCCTTTTTTTTGTGTGTTTTTGGGATGGGTGTTTTTGTTGTGATCAACTGCGCTGAATTTTCCTTATGGCAGCGTCTCCAAAAAGCGGGCGGGTTTGCCGCGGGGATTGTCTTTTTTGAAATCCTGTTGGCAGGGCTTAAGGATAAGCTTTTGTTTTGCCCTGTCCCGAGGCCTTTAAAAGGCCTCCCTATTTTATTTGTGACCGCCGCCCTTCTTGCCCTTGCCCTTCGGGGTCTCTTTGTCTAACCCGGTTCTTTTTCCGTTCCGGTGTGCGGGTATTGCCAAAGCCCGTAAAGGTCCGGCCTCTGGCTGTAAATCCGGGCTAAGCGCTGGCTGAAAAATCCGTCGGTCATCGCATCCAAAAGAGACGTTAATTCATCCAGCCGGATCAGCCTTTCAAAGTGTTCGCGTTCTGCGGCCGGAGGCGAGAAGACAAATTCCATCTCAAGCCGTCTTCTTTCGTGGTAAATACGCGTGGCCTCCGAAAGCAGGTCATTGCGAAGCTCCACCATGAGTTTTTCACGGGAATCAATCGAGGTTTGATTCGAGCTCCATAAAAAATCGCCAAAATCCCAGGAAACATTCATGTCCCAGCTTTCGGTCGTGTCATCCGGTCCGTCGATAAAGGTATCCCGGGTGATCACATCCGCGCGGTCGACATCAATATTGTTGCGCTGTGAGAAATCGCGTCCGAGGGACAAAGTAGGAGCAAGGGCCGAAAGCCGCGATTCGGCCTGCCAGCGTTTGATCTTCCATTGGCTTAAGTTTCCGTACCGGATCACGGCCTGATGGACTTCCCGGGACGTTGGCTCCATGCGGATTAATTCGGAGAAAAGTTTCGTTCTTTCAGGAGACACAAGCCAGGTTGAAGGGGTGGGGATTTCTTCAAAAGTCAGAGGATAGCGCATAACCCCTTCAGGGGTATTGGCAACGAGTGAATCTTTTTCTCCTTCCAGAACCGCCATTCCAAAAATGGCATGTTGCGCCAGCCCCTGGAAAAGTTCGGTCCAGGATCCTTTGCCGGAGTCAAAAACATAGATTCCCTTGGCTGTTCCTGCAATGAGTTTCCGGGATTTCCGGGCATACACCAGATGCTCAATCGCAACTTCCCTTAACCCGCTTGTCGGAAGAAGCGACCAGCTTTTTCCGCTGTCACGGCTTTCAAAAACTCCTTTGGTGGTGCCAAGCCATAAAACAGGTTCGATTTCTCCCGAGCTGATCAGCGTGGTAAAAGGGGTGGAGGAAGAAAGTCCCTCTGTGAAGGAGTCCTCTGCTGGATTCTCAAGTGTTTCCTCAAGGGTGGGTGAGGAGAGCGAAAAGATCATTTTGAAGTGAAGAAGATCGTGAGAAACAAAAAGCCTGTTTTTTGCGGCAACAAAAAACCGGTTTGCGGCAAAAGCGATAATCGGAATGCTTTGTTTTTCAGAAAATTGGGAAAAGCGAAACCAGGTTTTCCCGGCGTCATCCGATTCAAAGAGACCACGGCTCGTGCCAAGAAACCAGTGGTCCGGGTCCTCCGGTAAAAGGGCAAAGGAAAGAGGAAGCTCACCCTCGGAGGATTTTCCGTCATAAATTTTTCCCCAGCGGCTTTGAATTAAATCTCCTCTAAACACTCCTCCCTGGGTCAAAACAAAAAGCGAATCGGGCGCTTCCTTAAAATAAAAAAGCTTCCGGATTTCATTTTGCGCGCCTTGAATCTCCCACAAATGCTTCCAGGTGCCGCCTTGAGTTTCTTCGTAAATCTGGTGGGCCGAGGCAATCAGGACTTTGGCCGGGTCTCGCGGATCGCTCACGAGCGAAATGGGTTCGCTTGAAAGGGGCGGTTGGGGAGGTCTTTCCCAAGTTAACGCCGCCGCGTCCGAAGGCATTCCCGGGGCGAGAAGAGTCACGAGCAAAAACAAGAACAGTTTGGATGGATTCATGGACAAGCCTCCTGGTTATTTATATTTACCATATATAATATGATTATTAAATAATAATGCAAGAGGGATTTTTTTTGGGCGGCATTTCTGCTATAGTGCGTCAAAAAAAGCGAGGGGTTATGGGAATTCGGTGCGGGATTGTAGGTCTTCCAAATGTGGGCAAATCAACTATTTTTAATGCGCTCGCCAAAGCGCGGGCCGCGGCTTCCAATTACCCCTTCTGCACCATTGACCCGAATGTCGGCGTCGTGCCGGTACCCGACCCAAGGCTTGACACGCTCACCGAAATGTATCATCCCAAAAAAACAACGCCCACAACCGTAGAATTCTATGATATCGCCGGGCTCGTTAAAGGGGCTTCACAAGGTGAGGGGCTGGGTAATCAATTCCTTTCTCACATAAAAGAAGTGGAAGCAATTTTGCATGTGGTCCGCTGCTTTGAAGACCCGGACATTATCCACGTTTCAGGAAATGTGGACCCGTTAAGAGACGTTGAAGTGATTGATACCGAGCTTTGCTTAAAAGACCTTGAAACGATGTCAAACCGCTATGAAAAAAATCAAAAGCTCGCCGGTTCCGGCGATAAAGAAGCCCGCGAGAAAATGCCGATTTATGACAAGATCAAGAAAACCTTAGAAGACGGGGTCCCAATCCGCCGTTTGGATTTAAACGAAGAGGAAAAAAAACAAGTGCGAGACCTGGCTTTTTTAACCCTTAAACCCGTGCTTTACTGCGCCAATGTGGCCGAGTCGGAATTGCCGGAAGGAAATATCTGGGCCAAGAAGGTCCAGGAATATGCCCGCAATGAAAAAGCGGAATCCGTTATTATTTCCGGTAAAGTCGAGTCCGAACTGATTGATTTATCCGAAGCAGAACAAAAAGAATTCTTAAAAGAGCTCGGATTAAACGAACCCGGTTTTCATGCCTTAATCCGCGCAGGGTACAAACTCCTTGAGTTAATTACTTATTTTACGGCAGGTGAAAAAGAGGTGCGCGCCTGGACTGTGCGCCGCGGCACCAAAGCGCCCCAGGCCGCGGGAGTGATTCATTCCGACTTTGAACGCGGATTTATTCGCGCTGAAGTCATGAATTGTGAGGATCTTATCCGTTTGGGTTCCGCGGCCGCGGTGAAAGAAAAAGGGCTCTTGCGGATTGAAGGCAAAGAGTATGTTGTAACCGACGGCGATGTGATGCTGTTCCGGTTTAATGTCTAGTACAGCATTACGATTGAAATTGGTTGTCCCAATTTCAATCATGTACAGTACCGTGCACCCACACATCATCGTTGTCGGACATCAAGTCCGGCACGATGAGTGCTGGCGCAAAAAGCGCCGGCAAAATCAAATGAAACACGGTAATCAACCGCCCATTCACTAGCAAAATATAAAATCCTTCATCAAATTTTCTGAAAACGGGATTATTTCAAAAAGTTATTTGTTAGTTTTATAAAGCTCGTGTATTATCCCTTAACGCTTTATCCGTCATAAGTTACTGTCCAATGATGCCACCTAGAATTTCAACCTTGAACTGTCCGACTTTGCAGCATCGTTTGTTAACCTTTTTTGCCCTCCTGACTTTTCTTTTAGATACCCTTTTTTCTTTTCCTGCGCTTGCCGCTGTTTCCTCGACAAATCATTCTTCGCGTCCATCTGAATACTCCATTTCATCTTTTTCAGGGATTCAGAACTTGGCCTTGCCGCCCGGCTTGGGAACAGTGGAAGACCGCTTTCAAGGCAGGGGGCCCGAGGCCGTTATTTTAATTCAGGATGCTCACGCCATTCCTGATGCGCAAAAATCTATTCTTCAATTGATCGAGCATTTTAGTCATCGATACGGGATTAATCTCATTGCCGCCGAAGGGGCTTCCGGAAAAATGGACCCCATTCTTTTTAGGACTTTTCCGGATCGCCGGTTGCTTCAAAGCGTTTTTGGCGATTATCTTAGCCGGGGCGAACTTTCGGGTGCTGCAGCGGCCTCTGTTTTGAATGATCGGGACGCGGACTATTACGGCATCGAAGACCAGGCGCTGTATGAAAAAACCGTGAATGAATTTTTAGCCGCGGTTCAAAACCAGCCGCTGATTTTTTTGAAAATCGAAAAACAGAAATATCGCCTGAACCGTCTTAAGAAGAAATATTATTCACCTGAATTACTGCGGTTGGATCAGCAAGTTGAGGCGTTTGAAGATCAGGCTATTGATTTGCTCCAGTTTCTGAAATCCCTCAAATTATTTTCAAAAAAGCCGCTTTCTCGTGCCTATCCCCATCTTGCCGCAGCTTTGACCCAGATTGAAAAGGGTTTTTCATCCGCTCCTGACTCTTTGCATGACGAGATCAAGCATCTTCAATCGGTTGTCCGGAAAGCGCTTCGCGACCGAGAGGAAATCCGAATGTTTCACGCCAAGCTTCAGGAGTATCACACCGAAAGAATTTCTCAGGAGGCTTTTGCGGATTTTCTTTGGAAGCTAAGTCTCAGGCAAAATATCCCGGTTGCTTTATCCAACGCCCTCCGGAGAAACATCAAACAGTATGTCTTCCTTGAAAAAATGAAAGGCGCGGAATTCTTCAAGGAGCTTGAGACCTATATAAGAGAAATTAAAGAAGGATTATTTCAATCCAAGAGAGAACGCGCGTGGGATCGTCAAAGCCGCAAGATCCGCTTACTTTTCAAGTTCGCTAAATTGGAACTTGCGCGTGGGGAGTGGGAAGAAATTCAGTCGTTTGCGGCTCGTGACTCGTGGTTCGTGACTCGTGATTTATTTCATGCCCACCTTGACTTTTATAGAAATGCCGAAAAGCGTGATAAGGTCTTTTTTGAAAATCTCTTGAAATTAATGGATAAAAGCAATTCACGAGCCACAAGCCACGAATCACGAGTCACAAAACCAGCCATTCTCATCGCCGGAGGGTTTCACGCCCAGGGGCTTACCCGTCTTTTTAAGCAAAAAGGAATTTCCTTTCTTTTAATTTCTCCCCGTATGCAGTCCGTTCCTGACGAAACGCACTACCTGGACTACATGAAAGGCCAGGTTTCCTGGAAACAGTATTTCAAGATTCATAACGGCCGTATCGATTTATACGAAGCCTTCAGCCAATTTGCCGTGGATCGATTGATTCACGCCAATCCTGCTTTGGCACGCCCGTGGCGGGAAGCCTTGATTCGGGCTCTGGCCTTGGAAAAGCGCTTGGCAGAATCGCCGCAATATACGCGCTTTTTGGATAGCGCGGTCATTCGAACCCTGGATCCAAAAGAGCAAGAAGTTTTAAAAGAGGCCTGGCTTAAAAAAGTGGATCAGTTCGTTTTGAATTTGAGATACCTAAAAAATAACCGGGAATTAACCCCTGAAAATGTGATGCGTCTTACCGCTTCCCAAACCGCCCAGGTTTGGACCGCCATTCCTTTTGTTCGAGGAAGCCAGCCAGCCCAATGGCTAGCGCAAGAAAGGGCCCCGCAATCCGTAACGCGGTCTGAAACAAGGCTCTTGCAACCGGCATTTCCCTGGAGGCTGCGCGCGGCCAGGCCGATGATCACGGCATTCTATGAAAAAGTGGTCCGGCCCAGGATCCTTATTGAAATGGAGGGGTGGGAAAACCTCCCTCAGGATGGAAATTTCATTTTAGTGGGAAACCATTTCAGCCTTTTTGACGGGCTGATCATTGCCTTTGAAATCTATTTGCGCACGGGAAGACTGGTCTTGTTTATTGCCAAACCCAAGTTCCTGGATTTTTTTCAAAATTTACTTGTTTGGCTCAGGGCCGCCATCAAAGTGGAATACAAAAAAACCACCGTGAAAGTAGAAGACGCTTTAAAGCAGGGATGGTCGATCGGTTTTTTTCCGGGCAGAAGGGTTGCGCCCGACCCTGAGTATGCTTTTAAAAGTTGGAAACCAACCTTTGCCCAACTCGCAACCAAATACCGCAAGCCGGTTGTTCCGGTTGCGGTTTCGGGAAAAATGCCCGTATCGCTTTGGAGTTTCCACGCGGGGCAAGACCCTCAATCAAAATTTAGTCTTAAAATCAGGTTTGGTCAGCCGCTTTCATGGGGAGACCTTGCCGGCCGGGAAAAAGAAACGTTGTCCTTTGAGAAAGAAACAAAAGATGCAATCCGCCGGATGCTCACCGGAGAAACGACCTACCTACTTAACGGCGAAGGAGAAAAGGTTCACGGGGGCACGTTCCCGGAAATAGATATTCAGGATTCAAATCAACCGGAAGATAAAAAATTGGCCGAAGACCCGAAACGCTCCGAGGTAAGGGCGAATCACTTTTTATCCAATAGCGGGCATACGGCTGACGATATTCTTAAGCTAGCTGCGGCGGTGAACCGGGAAAGAGAAAGGGCATATCTGGAAGCGGCAAAAAGACAACCGGCTATTGTGATTTACGGCAGTGCCCGTGTTCCGGAAAGTCATCGATACCATAAGCTTGGAGTCGAGCTGGGTGAAAAAATCTGGGAATACAGCCGTAAAACGGGCATCCCCCTTCCTCCCCGCACGGGCGCCGGGATGAGTTTAATGGATGCTCCCCTTAAAGGTTATCGAAAAGCGCGTGGAGAAAGGCGCTGGACGACTTTGAATCAAACGCAGGGAGTCCGAATTGAACTTCCGTTTGAAGCGGAAATCAGCCCCAATATCGAGGTGGGCAACGGGGAAGTAAAACCATACCGCTATTTTTTGATCCGGAAAACCGCGCTTCATGAAAACGCCCTTGGAGCCATTGCCCTTCCCGGCGGTTACGGCACATTAGACGAGGTCTTTGAAACCTGGAGGCGGCATCGGCCCCTTGTGCTTTTGGATGAAGAGTTCTGGAAGCCGATCATTAACGCCTACTATAATGCTTTCGAACAAGCCGGGTTTGCCGATAAAATCACCAACCGTCCGCTGATTACCTCGTCGATTGATACCGCGATCAAATATATTCTTGAAGAGGCTGAAAAAAACCCGCCTTTTATACCCGACCGAACACACTTAGCCGGTATCGAGGAAGAATTTGAGGCGAATCTCAAAAAAATTTACAGCATGCCGCGCAGTGTTGTTTTTGTCGGAAGGCCCGATTTGGCGGGTAATGGCAGAGAATTAAAAATCGCGGTGGGTTTGGCAGACGCCCTTGTGAAACGTCATAAAGTGCCGGTCCGCCTCGCAAGCCGCGGGCCGCTTTTTCACACAATTTACAAAAAATCTGTCGCCCACGAATGGGACCATGCCCTGCAGGCGGTATTACGTGTTCCTGCGAGTCTTCCGATGGAAGATGAAGAAAAAAAGTTAAAGCATTGGGGGCATATGCTTACGGTTCAGGACCAGTCCAATTCTCAATTTTTAACGGCTTCCAATGCCTTTGCCTATGTTTTTTTGCCGGGCATGCAGGGAACACAAAACCGGCTTATGGATTTGGCGACGCTCATTCAAACCCGTAAGATGGACAAAAAGCCCATTATTCTGATCGGCCGGGAATTTTATTCGCCCATCCTGTACGCATTGGCCGACATGATGTTTAAACACCCCAACTCCTACCCCATGATTTCTGCGGATGATCTTCGTTTGTTCCATGTTGTGGATACTGTTCAAGAGGCGGTGGAAGTGTTGATTCGGGGAGGGGTTATCAAAGATAAGACAACCAAGCGATCGGACATTCGAAATGAGGATCGCAAGCTATCCTCAGAACAAGTTTCAGGAGAGCTTTTGAGCCTTATTGAACAGCATGAAAAAGAATCTTCGAAAATGCGTCCTTTTATTTACCGCCGCCTTTTGGAAATGAGGAATCAATGGTCCGTAAGGATTGAGGATGCCGAAATTGCGGAACTGACGGATCTATTGGAAGAGACCCTTACGGAAATCTTTGGCCCTCGGTTTCCCCATTATGGAGACACGTGGAATTTGTCGCAAGCCGAACGCATTTTAACGCTTCAAACTGCAAACCATATCTTTAAGCTTAAAATCACCCGGGAAGGTTTGCCCGGTGTCTCTCTGCCTGATGGAGGAAACCAGCCCCAATCAAATTACGTCACGGATTGGGCTGTCGAATTTTCCGAGGAGGCCACGAAGAAGGGTTATGATCTTTTTTTAAGTCCACCCGTTCCTATTGAACAGTTTCATCATAAGGTCGAAACCTCCTTTGTGGTGGAATCGGTCAAGCCGGAAGCAGAAGAAAATGGGGACTCCCTGACCCGTGTTCCTCCAGCACCTTTTCATGATTCTCCGCGCGTCCAGTTTGTGAAAGCGGTCATCCCTCCTATAAATCAGGAAACTGAAAAAATACAAATAGCCTTGGAAGTTTTACTGCATCCTGATGTGCAAGGGACGCATCAAGTCTACGCGCTTGTGCAGAAAAGTTCCAAGGAAGTTTTGGAGAAAACCATTCCTTTCAAACATCGCGGCAGGACTTATGCGAGTTGGGAAGCTGTGCGGTCGGAATTTGAGGATATCAAAACGTCCAATCTTCATGTTCGGTTTGGTGCGTTATCGAATGTGAAAGACAACGCAAAGGATTTAGAAAACCTGACATTCCTTATTCAGTTATCAAAAAACGGGGAAGAAATTCTCCGTTTGAGGCCGGCTCTTGCACAAGAATACTATAACCGCATGTGGCTTCAGCATGAAGAAAAAGATTGGGAGAAGAAAGTTGTTTCTAAACACAGGGAAAAACTGAAGAACGATCACCAGCCCGAGTGGATGAGGGGGACGTTCGAAATCCCACTTTTTCGCTCCGAGGTGAGAATGGAGACTGACAACGATTTTAATGACTCTTACGATAAAACATTCGAAGACATCCTAGTCTTGGCCGGAAATATTGACGCACTTACCCACAAAATTACTGCGGCGGAATCCATCAAACCTGAGTGGAACGAAATCATTGGGACATTTCCGGATCGATTTAACCAGTTAAAACAGCGGGTGAAGGTTATGTATGAGTTTGCCGAGAGCCCGAGGCGAAAAAAAAAGATTGCTAAACTAAAGGGAGATCTTGAGGCCGAAGACCCTTATTCTATCAGTAAAATGCTTGAGCGTTTTAACACCTTGCGCATGAAGTACGAAAACCCTTCGGGGCCTTCTTCGCGCGCTGAGATCCGCAATGACATTGGGCGGGCCATTCAAAAAGTTCCTCGGCAGGAAGAAATCCAGGGGATCTTGAAAAAGATTCAAACTTACGGCGTTTTAAAACCGTTTCAGGAACATCAGAAGTGGGGTAAAGTGACCGTTTATTTTAGATACCCTCATTCAATCGAAGATCTTGTCGACGACTGGAGTTTTTATATCCATTGGGGTTTACCGGGCCAGCGCTGGAAAACCCAACATTTGGAAAAGAAACCATTTGGTAGGGCTTATCATTTAGAAGGAAGCTTTTTAACTCATGAAACAGGAACACTTCAATATAAAATATTTGCCACTCCTAAATCATGGCCGGTTTTAATGACTCCGATCGAAAAGTGGGGAGGAATGCTGATTTGGGATGGCGAGCCTTTGAAAAATCATTCTTTCGAATTTATATCTTCCACTTCGGGAGAGCAGGTCGTATCGGAAAAACGCGTGAAAATCGGAAGTCGCGATAAAATTCTTAAAATTCGGGGCATCTTAACCGAACTTCTTTACCAATTTAATGCCGCCCTTCAAATGGATTTTTTGATCTCTGGAGACGATTTAAAATCAACCGAAACCCTACCTCGCGTAAACCAGTTCTTTTCAATGGAAAATAAAGAATCGTTAGAAGAACAAAAACACATTGAGGGAATTTTCGCGCGTTATTCGGGGCGCGCTGCCAAAATTCTTGGACGTTCTCAAAAAGTTCGTCAGGAGACTTTAGAAATGGCGCTGGAAATATTGGGACAAGTTTTATCTTTTTCGCTTGCGGATGAATCTGTTTTAGACAATGAGATGCTTGCGTTTTACCACGAAGCCTTGGGTGAAAAAGCCAGGTTGTTGGAAGTTTTTGATAAAACAGGTGAATGGTCTGAAGAAGATTTTGAAATTTACGAGGTTGATTCTAAACTGCCTGAAAAAAAAATAGAAATGATAGCTGATGCAGAGCTTGTGGTCCCTAAAAATCCTGCCTATGCCCGAGATAATTTGCTGAGGCAACGGGTTCTTGCTCTTCAAGACAATTTAAAGATACCCTTTCTTCTCTTTTTGGAAATTTCTTCTAAGAAAAAACAAAATACATGGTATCGACTGGATCCTATTTTTAATATGGAAAAGCGGACGCCCGCGTTTGTTTTAAAAGCCAATCATCATGACCTTTCAAAAGATTTAATTTGGAATCCTCACGACCCGCGTTTCCCCGTGATTTACCAGGGCGATTCCCTTCTGTTTAGAATTCAGGCACCGACCACTCCCGAACGGCTCAAGGAAGTGACGGATTTATTTAAGCAAAGCTTTGAGTCCGACTTTTCTGTTTTTATTGGCGAGCTTCAAGAATTACAAGTGAAATGGGATCAGGAAGATACAGGGGCTTTCGAGCTGGCCCATCGTTCCGAGGTTCGAAATGCCGCGTCCATTTCAATTTTGGAAAGAAGCATAACAGGTTATCTGTCTCAAATTGAGAGTTTGATGAAGAAAGAACCTTGGCGTTTTTATGATGTCGAAATAGAGGAAAAGGAACGTGTCTTGCTCGACATCCAAAAGGGGATGGCGTCCATTCAAGCCATTATTGAGCAGAAATTTCGCGAGGTGTTGTCTTTTGCAAAGCGAGACCCTGACATTTGGTTTGAATCTTTAAAAAACGTCGAAAAATCCGCGCACCATTTTGTTTTACTGCTCTCTATTTTAGACGAACTGGGCTCGGAGCGTCCGTCCCGTTTGCGGTTTGTTGGAAATGGGCCGCGAGATCTTACTTCGGGTCAAGGCACAGCTCGCTATTATGTTTTTAGAGAAAACCCTTTGCAGGAATACCGTGTCAATATCCTTGCGCGTTGGCAATCCCTGCCGGGGCATGAAGCCAGGTTTGAGCTTCAAATCCTCAAGCCCCGGCCCGCTTTTTTACCGCAAAAAAGGACCACCCAGGCTGAAAATACTCTTACGAGTTTAAGGATTGATTATGCCGCCGGCGGGTATGCCGCATTGGATTACCCAAAATCGGTTCGCGATTTATTCCAAAAAGATGACGGGTCCGAATTTCATGGAAGAAAGATCCGGGGCTTGAAAAAGCAGGAAGCGTTTGCAGATTTTATCCAAAAACTTGACAAGAAATTGTGGTTTTCACAACCACGGGAAAGCATCCGGCAGGATTCAAGAGCAGAACTACGGGATTTAAAGAAACTTGCATCCGAAGCTCTTCATTCTCTGGCCGGGGGCCAGTCTCTTTCCAGGGAAAGCGCGCAGGAAATGGTGAAACGCTCAAGGGCCGATTTGAGCGAGCTTGTTTACACCCTAAAGCTTGAAGCCCGGAACCCGTGGTACCTCCTGACACAGGATCGGGACAGAAATGATTTATTGAATCTTTACCCGGCGTACGAATCCGACGTTAAGTTCCAGAAGACGCACCCTGATTATGACGAGCAGCGCAGGCGGTTTGTTTTGCAAACCCTTGGAAAGGTTTACCGCGAATCAAGAAGTTACTTGGAAATCGACAGTGACAACAAACTCAATTTTGCATTTGGTTTTCCTGCCGACTCAGAAGAAACAAGGCGTCCTTTGCTGCAATATATTCGGATGATTCACACGCTCAAAAGAAAGTTCCCTTCTCAAGTGGGAGGGAATATTCGAATCTTTGTCAGGTCTTCCGTCTTGAGGAATCCTTCCCTGAAAGGATTTTTTAAGGAAATCGGAAAAACGGGGGTGGCTAAAGCCATTGAGTTGGATACGGCATCGACAAATTTTAAAATCCAGGACTTCCTTCAAAAGAACAAGAATGCCCTGGTCTACGGCATTTCAGAATCCGCCGCGGGACCTTATCAAAACCGTCTGGTTCGTTCTCAAGTGACACCCAAAGCGGCCTTTCCTGTTGCTATGATTTTATCAGCACGCCTTGCTCTCACGTCTGAAATATCCGCGGAAGAACTCAAAAAAGTCCCCGGTTTCCTTCCGCAAGGGATCGTAGGGTATAGCGATAACTCATTATATATAAGCCCATTAGCCTACCAGCTTGCGTATGACATCCACGCCAGCCGTCGCATTGCGGTTATGGCATAGCACGCTGCAAGCCACAGGATTCAGGCTACATCTCGAGGCCCTTTGTACCTTTTTTTATTTTTTGCAGCTCGTGGCTTGTAGCATGCGGCGTTTTTCTTCACAATTGACAAAACTCTACGTTGTGGAATAATTCCTTCCCTATGAACCCCTTTGCCATGGTTTTTCAGGATTTTAAAGCCTGTTTTGACCGGGATCCCGCTGCGCGAACACCTCTTGGATTTCTTGAAGTTTTGCTGCTTTATTCCGGTTTCCACGCTGTTTTGGCCCACCGATTTATCCATTTTTTGCACCGGATTCATATTCCCTTTATTCCGCGGCTGTTATCCCAGATCATACGGTTTTTAACCGGGGTCGAAATTCATCCCGGCGCAAAAATTGGGCCCGGATTTTTCATTGATCATGGCATGGGAGTTGTCATTGGTGAAACCACGGAGATCGGCAAAAATGTCACGATTTACCAAAATGTGACCCTTGGGGGCACAGGTATTGAGAGAGGGAAAAGGCACCCCACGCTTGGGGATCATGTTGTTGTTGGAGCCGGCGCCAAAGTGCTTGGGAACATTAAAGTTGGAAATAATGTGAAGGTGGGTGCCGGTTCTGTGGTGATTCATTCTGTTCCCGATCACTGTACCGTGGTTGGAGTTCCGGCGGAAATCGTGAGAAAAGAAGGCCACAAGGTTTCTGAATTTAACTTAAATCACGGGGATTTACCGGATCCGGTGAAGGAACTTAAGAACCGTATCCGGGCATTACAGAAAGAGATAGAAAACCTCGAAGCGAGCTTCCGCCAATCCGCCCGGGACCAAAAAAAGTAAGTTTTTCTAACCTTAATCCTTCCAACCGGTTACACCGTTTCAAGCCCGCGCGTCTTTTGACCCCCTTCCATAAATATGCTAGGGTTAGAGTGGCTCGGAAGTCCTTGTGGGACAAGCGTTTTCAAGGTTGGTCCTAAAGACTTTTCGGGTAGGGAGGTGGGCAAAATGAGGTTTGATTGGAGACTTATCACAGGGGTTTTCGTGGGGATAGTTCTAGGGTTACATTATTCTCCGATTCTGACCGTTTATTTTCCGGTTCTAATGGTGATCACGCTTGTTCTAGTCATTCATGCGATTCATCATTAAGGAGCTATTTTAACTTAAGCTTTGACTAATTCAGAGCTTAAGGGGTATAGATTTCCCGAAAGGGAATGGAGGTGAGGGGCAATGAAATTCAACGATCATTTACTAGCGGGGCTATTTATCGGAATTACCGTCGGGCTCCATTATGGTACTTCCCTGACAGCATTTATGCCAATCTTTCTCGTGCTGGGGGTTGTGTACCTAATTCGTTTTCTCACGAGTAGTCGGTAACGCTCGAGGAGTCCGTTACAAAAGGGGCTAAGGGATTTTTCTTAGCCCCTTTTTCTTTTATTGACACCTTTTTTATCTCCCCCTAAACTGCTTTTATGCCTTCAAAAATAAAGATCTATTCCGACGGCGGTGCGCGCGGCAATCCGGGGCCGGCCGCCATTGGTGTTCTTATCTGTGACAGCAAAGGGGATCCCCTCAAGGAATATCAGGAAGTTATCGGAGAAACGACCAATAATGTGGCTGAATACACGGCTGTGATTGTCGGCTTAGAGCTTGCCAAGGATCTTGGGGCCGAAGAGATTGATTACTTTGTGGATAGCCAACTTGTGGCATTTCAAATTTCCGGGAAGTACCGTATCAAAGCGCCACACATCAAGAATCTTTATATGCAGGTAAAGGAAGCCTTAACATCATTTAAGAAAGTCAATTTCACTCAGGTTCCCCGCACCCACGAAAAAATCAAATATGTGGATAAGCTTGTGAATCAGGCTCTGAACCGGGAAGGGTATTAACACTATATTACTTTTGTACCGGCGCTTGTTGCGCCAGTACTCATCGCACTGCGCGCTTTTTGCGCGAGCACTTTTCGGGAAGAACTTGATGTTCTTCTCCGAAAGTGTGTCGGACTTGATGTCCGACTACGATGATGTAGATGTTCACAGTACTCGTGCTTACTTGAAATTGGAACTGCCAATTTCAAGTGTCAAAGCGCACTAGGGAGGGTCTCAAGATGCCTTATGCCATTATTGCACTGATTGGTGTCCTCGGCGGTATTGTCAGCGGTCTTTTCGGTGTAGGAGGGGGGATACTTTTTGTGCCCCTTTTAATCCTGCTTAAAAATTTCAACCCCCATCTCGCTATTGGGACCTCTCTTGCCGTGATTGTTCCTACGGCGTTTGTGGCGGCCTTTCGGCACTCCCTCGCCGGCATGATTGACTGGAAGACGGTTTTGATTCTGGCTCTATTTGCCATTGCCGGGGCGTGGCTTGGTTCAGAGCTTTCTTTAAAGCTTGAAGCAGGGGTTTTGCGGCGTCTGTACGCCTTTTTTCTTCTGGCGCTGGCGTTTAAATTGTTCTTTCAGAAATAGCCACAGCCGGATATAATTTCCTCTTTCCTTAGGCTTCCTTAAAGCAGCGTCCTCACCCCGGAGTTAATCTTGAGCTTGGAAACTCTAAAAGAAACGAACCTTTCAGCCCCGGTTTCAAAAATCGACCCGGCAAACCGCCTGGGGGTCGTGGGATTTCATCTCTTCAAATTCTTTGCCTCTTTGAGGCTTGCCATTTTTATCCTCGTGTCATTAATGGTCGTTTTTGCCGCCGGTACTTTTGTGGAATCCGCGTTTGGAACGGAAACGGCAATCCTTTTGATTTATCAATCCCCGTGGTTCAGCCTGATTTTATTTTTACTGGGCGTGAATGTCACGGCTGCAGCCTTAGACCGCTTGCCCTGGGAAAAAAAACACACCGGATTTGTGATTACGCACGTGGGAATCGTTTTGATCCTTGCGGGGTCTTTTATTTCCCAAGCCTTTATGATTGAAGGCCAAATGGCTATTCAAGAAGGCCAAACCGAGCACCGTATTACCTTAAACCAACCTGTGATTTCCCTTTACTCTGAAACCGAAAACAAGGAATGGGTACTTCCTTTTAAAAAATTTCCTTTTGCGTGGAAAGGAAAAAAAGAATTAAAAGCTGGCCCCGCCGCGAAAAATTTTCCTTTTCAATTTTCTCTTTTAAATTATTACCCAAAGGCCCGGATAGAAGAAGACCTCATTCAAGCGGCAAGCGGGCCCGCAGCCCTGAAGGTGACGTTAAATAACTCTTTTGTCAATCAAAGCGAGTGGCTTGTGGAAGAGGATCCTCAGAAAAGCCAAATCCAAATGGGGCCTGCAAAAATCAAGTTCGCCAGGGAGCGTTTAAAAGAGACGCAGGGAAAAAGTGCCGGGGCCGGATACCTGGAGTTTCAATTTCCGGAAAAAACCATTCCGATTACTCTGGATCCAGCCATGAAGCTTCCTGCGCAATTTGCTTTGGAAGGAACCGGTTATCAGGTGACTTTGCTTCGGTTGCTGAAAAATGCGGTGGTGTTTAATAACCAGTTAACGGATGAGGGTGAAAAGGAGCCTGAGCAAAACAAGGTGGATATTGCTTCCTGGAAAAATCCGGCGGTGGAACTTTTGCTGGAAGGCAAAGGGGTTAAAGAAAAGCATACGGTATTTGCCAAGTTTCCTGATTTTCCGACCCAGCACGGGATGAAGCCAAGCCAGACAGGCGCGCGAATTTTGTACCGTTTACCGGGCGGCGGCTCACGAGGCCAAAGCCATGAGCTTAGGTTTATCAGTGAGAAAGAAGGTCTTTTATATCAGATTCAAACCGGGCTTGAGATCAAAACCGGCAACGTCGTATTGGGCGAGCAAGTTCCGACAGGTTGGATGGATCTTGTGTTCCGCGTGGATGCTTTTTACCCGCATGCCGGATGGAACCGCAACGTGCTGCCGGAACCCAATACCACCAAAAAAGACGACGCTGTTTCCACGCTCCAGCTGGAATTGTTCCAACCCAGTGAAAAAAAAGAAATCTGGCTTCGCCAGGGGTCTCCGGAAAAAATGGAATTTCAGGGGAAAAACTATATGATTCTGTACGGTGAAAAGCGGATTCCGCTCGCGTTTCGCTTGGGGCTTGAAGATTTCAGGATCGAACAATACCCCGGCACACAGAACCCGGCAAGTTTCGAGAGTGATGTCATGCTGCGGGATGATCTTCGGGGTATCCAGCGCCAGGTCACGATTTCAATGAATAAGCCTTTAATTCACCAGGGCTTTCGGATTTATCAATCCGGTTATAGCCAGGCCGAGGGAGAGCCGGATGTTTCGATTTTTACCGTGGGCAAAGATCCCGGGGTTCCTGTGAAGTACCTTGGAGCGATTGTGATGGTCGTCGGGATGATCATTATGTTTTGGATGCGGCGGTTTTCAACCTCGGGAGAGAGAGCTGTATGAAGACAAACAATTTAAATGTTTTCTGGTTACTGGTTACTGGTTACTTGTTACTAGTAACGACCTCGCCGCTTGCTCATGCTGCGGATGTTTCGGCCTTTGATACCCTTGCCAAAATTCCGGTTCAACACAGCGGACGGGTCAAGCCGTTTCAAAGTTTTGCTCAAGAAACCGTGCTTTACATCACCGGAAAAAATCATTTCCAGAAACTTTCTCCAACGGAGGCCGTGTTTTCCTGGATGGCGGAGCCTGAAAAATGGATAAAGACCCCTCTGATTCCGGTTTCTTACCAGCCGCTTCAGCAGGAATTTTCTCTGGCCGTGATTGGCGGCCGCATTTCTCCGGAGATGGTCCTGGGCCACCAGGCCTTTTTAAAACAGGTGGAAGACGCGCTTGCTCGTCGCCGTCAAAAAGAAAGGCTTTCGCGCCTTGAAGAAAAAAGGATTGAGGTCTATGAACGGGCTGCTTTTTTTAAAATTGTGGGGCAGGGGAAACTGCCCGGCTGGATTGCGCATCCGGAAGATTCGAGAAAAAGCTGGCTTCCCCTTGAAGCTTTAGTGAGTCCGGAAGGGGAAACGCTTTTAATTCAGTTTTTCCCGGAAGAAAACGTCCAAAAATCTAAAGCTGCGCTTCAGGTGCTTTTTAAGGATTTGCGAGAAAAGCGGTCTGCGGAAATAACCTTGGAATCCGCGGCAGAATTTTCTCAGAGCCTAAAACAGCTTTTTGAATCCCGGGGAATCGTTCTGGATCAAAATTTGCTTCAAACGGAAGTCACCTATAATCAAGTTAAGCCTTTTTCCTGGGCCTGGAAATTTTATTTTGGAAGCGTTCTTGTTTCCCTGATATTAATGTCAGGAGGTTTCCGTTTGATAGGCAAACTGGGTGAGGGAATCGGCAGGACCGGCGGTTTTTTTCTTTTTCTCACCGGCTTTGTTTTACACTCTTACGGATTTTATCTCCGGTGCGTGATTGCCGGCCGGCCCCCGGTGACCAATATGTACGAATCCATCATTTGGGTTTCGTGGGCCGTGGTGTTTTTTTCACTCATTCTTTCTTTGGTTTATCGAAGTGTTTTTATCCGGGTGGCGGCTGCGGTTGTTTCAACCCTTGCTTTAATCATTGCCCAGGGTTTTCCAACGCTTCTCGACCCTTCGGTCTCTCCGCTTGTTCCTGTGTTACGCAGCAACCTCTGGCTTACTGTGCACGTGCTGACTATTACCTTAAGTTACGGTGCTTTTGCTTTAGGCTGGGGAATTGGCCATGCCGCCATTTTTAATTTTGCGTTCGCTCGCGACAAAAATGAAACTCAGCAGACGCTGACGCTCTATCTTTACCGGACCCTTCAGATCGGCGTCGTGCTTTTAGCGTCGGGGACCGTGCTTGGAGGCGTCTGGGCCAATTATTCCTGGGGAAGGTTTTGGGGATGGGACCCGAAAGAAACCTGGGCGCTTATTGCGTTACTCGGTTATCTGGCAGTGCTGCACGGCCGGTTTGCAGGCAGGCTTGATTCTTTTGGTTTTGCGGTTTGGTCCACGGTTGCATTTTTGGGGATTCTTATGGCCTGGTACGGGGTTAACTTTGTGCTTGCGGCAGGCCTTCACAGCTACGGGTTTGGCGGCGGAGGGCTTCCGTACGTTTTAGCTGTCGTGCTGCTGGATTTGGCCCTCATCAGCGGGGCGGCGTTTGCTTATAAAAAAAGAAATCGCCAGCCTGTGGTGAGCAAGTAACACTATGGATCATAAAAGCAGCAAGAATTCTGAAGACCTTTTCTTCGTTCAGGCGCTCAGACTTTGCCTTGCCTGATAGCAGCTAACTTGCAGCCGGAAAAAGTGTTCGGAATTCTGTAATCGCATAAATGAATATTGATCGGAGCATCAAAACATGGTAGATTTCGAGACCAAAAGGGATTCGGGCAGAAAATTATTTTACGGTCTTTTTATTTTTCCTCTACTGATCGCCGTCGGCATGGCCGTGCTGCTTTGCACTGTTGTGCTTTTAACGGGTGAGGCAGAAACGCCGGAATCTCTCATTACGGCTATCAAAACGGGTTCTCCCAGCAAACGTTGGCAGAAAGCCTTTGAGCTTTCCAATGAACTTAATCAAGGCCGGGGAATGATTCGTACCTCGGGTGTGATGAAGGAAGTCATCCATATTCTGAAAGGCCGTAAGGAATATGATGCCAGGACCCGTTCCTATATGGCAATGGCCCTGAGCCGTTTCGACGATCCGGAAGTCATTCCGGCCCTTCGGGATGCGCTTCGTGAAGAAACCGAAACAGACGTCAAGCTTTATCTCATTTGGGCGCTTGGGGTTAAGCAAGCCAAGGATAGCGCAGTGGAAATCGTGCCATTTTTGCAAAGTGACCAGCAGGAACTGCAAAAGATGGCGGCTTACGCATTAGGAAGTTTGCAGGATCCTAAGATCGCCCCCGCGCTTGAACCGCTGCTTCAAAGTGAAGCCCAGGATGTCCGTTGGAACGCGGCATTAAGTCTGGCACGGCTTGGAAGCCCGGCCGCTTATGAGGAACTTTTAAAAATGACAGATCGAAAAACACTCGCGTCTTATCAAGGCATGACAGAGAACAAGATTGAACAAATCATGGTGAACGCCGTTAAAGGGCTTGGGCTGCTTAAAAAGAAAGAGGCAGTCTCCCTTTTGGTGGATCTTGCGGATTACGACAAAAGCCTTAAAGTGCGTGAGGCCGCCATGAAGGCACTAAAATACCAAAATGAACCCCTTCAACCGCTTCAGGAATTAGCCGCATGACAGACCCAACTCCAAAACCCGAAGCCCCAAAGCCTGGGACACCACCCGTTTCTTCCCCGCCGGTTAAGCCTCCGGCCCAGGCTGTTCCAGCTTCACCTCCGGCCAAGCCCGTGGGTGGGCCTGCTTCGCCGGCAAGGCGCCAATTTATTTTTACCTGGCTTGGACTTGCTTGGGTTGCTTTTGCCGCAGCCACGGTTACAGCCCTTTCTACGGTTTTGCGTTTCATGTTTCCAAACGTTCTTTTTGAACCCAAGATGGCTTTCAAAGCAGGGGTCCCTGACGACTATGAAGCGGGCAAAGTGGATGAACGCTGGAAAGACAAATACGGTGTCTGGATTGTCCGCAGCCCAAGTGAAATTTACGCCCTTTCAACCATTTGTACGCACTTGGGATGTACCCCGACCTGGATGGACGGAGAGCAAAAATTCAAGTGCCCGTGCCACGGCAGCGGATTTTATAAGAATGGAATTAACTTTGAAGGTCCGGCCCCGCGCCCGCTTGAACGGTTTGCCATTTCGATGACGGATGAAGGGCAGATCCTTGTGGATAAAAGCAAAAAATTTCAGCAGGAAAAAGGGGAGTGGCAAAATCCCGCGTGCTTTATCGCAATATAGAAAAGCCACAGGCTGCAGGCAACAAGCTGCAAACGGGTTAAATTTTAATTTGTTTGAAGCATGTGACTTGCAGCGTGCAGCACAGGAGTTATTAACTTATGCCTGAAGAACCTCAACCCAAGAAGAAGTTTTCTTTCAACTTCAAACGCCCAACTTTAAGTTTTAAAGATTTTCGTCTCAAAACCCAGATCGGAAAGTCTGCTTTTCGCCATGGCTATAGCGACGACGAAAGGGACCGGGCCTTAACGGTTCTGACCAACGTCTTTTTTCATCTGCACCCCGTGAAGGTGAAAAAATCAGGAGCCCGGTTCGGCTTTACCTGGTGCGCCGGCGGGCTTTCTTTCTTTGTTTTCCTCACCCTGGTGGTAAGCGGCATTCTCCTTATGTTTTATTACCGCCCGACGGTGGAATATGCTTATAACGATATTATCGCAATGCGGGAACACGTCCCTTTTGGGATTATGCGCGAGCTTCACCGTTGGGGAGCCCACGCCATGATTATTACCGTGTGGCTTCATATGTTCCGTGTTTTCATGACGGGCTCTTACAAGCCTCCCCGCGAATTCAACTGGGTCATTGGCGTGATCCTTCTTGTTCTCACCATGCTTTTAAGCTTCACGGGGTATCTTCTTCCGTGGGATCAGCTTGCCATGTGGGCCATTACGGTCGGAAGCAATATGGCGCGGGCAACCCCGTTTTTGGGTCATGAAGGCCCTGGCGCTGCTTTGCTTGCCCTCGGAGATATTCCTTTGATTCATTCCGGGGATGATGTCCGTTTTGCTCTTCTTGGTGGAAGGTTTGTCGGAGCCGGAGCGCTCTTAAGATTTTATATTTTACATTGTGTCGCCATTCCTGTGGCCGTGGTCATCTTGATGGCGGTTCATTTTTGGCGGATTCGAAAAGACGGGGGAATCAGCGCTCCCCTATGATAGAAGCATTCAAAGAAGCGGTTAACGCGGTTTCTTCTCCTGTGACTATTTTTACAGGCAGCATTTTTTTCTTCGCGCTACTTGTTCTATTTCCCAAGCAGATGACGTCCAGCCGGATGTCTGCCGTGCTGGTTGTTTTGGGGATGGGTTTTTTTCTGGTCGGCCTTACCGACGAACACTTCCGGACGATTGTCAAAACTCCGGACAACGTTCCCATTGTCGGCATGCTTTTTATCTTCATTTACTTTACCTGGTTTGCGTTAAAAAAAGGGATCGCCAATGACGAACTGATTGCGGCCGGGAAACCCACCAAGGAAAAAGAAGAAGCCGAAGAAAAAGTGATGGTGTTTCCTTACCTTATCTATATTGAATTTGTAACAGCCCTTTTTTATGCGATCGTGCTGGTGCTTTGGTCTATCTTCCTTAAAGCCCCGCTGGAAGACCCCGCGAACCCGACAATTTCTCCCAATCCCTCAAAGGCTCCCTGGTATTTCCTGGGGCTTCAAGAGATGCTCGTATATTTTGATCCCTGGATCGCGGGCGTTTTGCTTCCGACCTTTATTGTTTTAGGCCTTTGTGCCATTCCTTATATTGATAATGACCCAAAGACCTCGGGCTTTTATTGCTACAAGCAGAGGCGCTTACCGATCGCGTTTTTCCTTTTTGGCATCTGGATCTTGTGGTTTCAATTGATCCTTATGGGCACCTTTCTGCGCGGGCCCAACTGGAACTTTTTTGGACCCTTTGAAGTGTGGGATGTGCATAAAGTCGTTCCGCTTTTAAACGTCAATTTATCCGAATTTATTTTTATTAAATGGCTTGGCCAGGGGCTTCCCCGGGAGTGGTATTTGCGCGAAGCCCCGGGCATTTTTTTGACGGCGGTTTATTTTCTCGTCCCTCCGGCCATTTTGGCCGGTACGGTCTTTAAAAAACTTTATGAAAAAATCGGAGCGGTCCGTTACAGCATCTTCATAATGCTTCTCCTGACCATGCTGGCGCTGCCCATCAAAATGTACCTCCGGTGGGCGTTTAATTTGAAATACATCGTTGCCATCCCGGAATTCTTTTTTAATATCTAAAATGGCAGATAAAACTCCCTCCCTTTATGACCTGAAAAAGACAACCTTCTGGTTTGCCATCTCCGGCATCACGCTTTTAATCGGGCTGGTTGTGATGGTGTTTCAAGACAGTGCGCGGGAATGGAAGCACTGGCAGGCCAAATTTGTAGAATACAGCCGTGAAAAAGCGGAAAGTGAACTTCAAGCCGCAGAGAAATCGCTGGATGAGAAAAAGCTTGAAGAGTTGAAACAAAGCCTTGCGCAAGTAAAGGAAACTGCCTTGGCGCGCCGCCAGGAGATGGAAGCGATCCAAAAGGAGCTCGACCCTCTTCAGCTTGAAATCACAAAAACAAAAACCCGGCACCAGGATTTAAAACAATTTCATGATTCCGACCGTTATTTTTTCGAAGAGTATTCCGAAAAGGGGGAAGCGCATAAGGCCGCGGACTACCGGAAAAAGCTTTCGGAAAGAGAGCCTGAAATTTTATCCTTAAAAACTGCGTTGGAGAACCAGGAAGCTCTGCGGGATGAAAAAGAAATTGCCCTTAAGCAGTGGACAGAAAAAGAAAAGGAAATTGAGCAGGAGATTAAAAAATTAACCCGCGATGTGACTGGTCTTGAAACAAAAGTTGAAAAATTAAAGCCTAATTTAGCCAAAGAAATCCTGAATGCCCCCATGCTTGATTTTATGAATCCTACTTTAAGGATTCAGCAAATCGTCGTGGAAAATCTCCGCGATGATTATTATTTTGCCAAAGTCGAAAAAGTGGACCGGTGCGTGACCTGCCATTTGGGGATTGATCAAAAAGGCTTTGAAGACGCGCCCCAGCCTTTTAAAACCCATTCGCGTTTAGAGCTTTTTCTTTCCTCGGCATCGCCCCATCCCGCAGAAGAGTTTGGCTGTACGACTTGTCACGGAGGAAGCGGCCACTCCGTGGATTTTGTGACCGCAGCTCACACGCCGCGCAGTGAAGATCAGGCCAGAGAGTGGAAAAAGAAATATCACTGGCATCCCATGAAGCACTGGAGTGAAAAGATGCTTCCTTTAAATTACGTGGAGGCCTCCTGCGCCAAGTGCCACACGGGCGTCGTGGAAGTGCCGCAAGCGCCTAAATTAAATGAAGGCCGGAACCTTGCCCAAACCTTCGGGTGTTTCGGCTGTCATAAAGTGGAAGGATTTGGAAACCGGTGGAAAGTCGGGCCTGAACTGACGCATGTCCAAAGCAAGCTCGAGTCGGATTGGATTACCCGCTGGCTTGAAAACCCCAAGGATTTTCGCGCCTCCACAAAAATGCCGCGTATTTTTCATCTTAGCAACACCTCAGACCCTGAAAGCGTTGACAAAAATAACGCCACCATTGCCGGGATTGCCGCGTACCTGATGAAAAATTCAGATCCGGTTGCCCTTGAATCCCCGAAGGCGGCCGGGGATGCCAAAGAAGGAGAAAGGCTTGTTAAGGAAACCGGGTGTTTGGGCTGCCACACGGTGGGAAGCTTAGCGGCCAATGACCACGGGCCGGAACTTACAAACCTTGGAAGCAAAGTCAAAGCGGACTGGCTTTATACCTGGATTAAAAATCCAAAACATTATGCGCCGGAGACGCGCATGCCAAGCCTGCGGCTTACGGATGAGGAAGCTTCTCATATCACAACTTATCTCTTATCTCAGCGGAATGAAAAATTTGAAAGCAAAAAACCGCCTCTTGTCAAAACCGAAGCCGTGGATGAGATCTCCCTGACCTTTATGACAAGCAAGCTCCGTTTTCAGGAAGCCAAAGCCGAGCTTGAAAAAATGAGCCCTGAGGCGCGCCTTGAATATGTCGGCCAGCAGGCGATTAATCAGCAAGGGTGCTTTGGGTGCCACGCAATCAAGGGGTTTGAAAATGCCAAGCCCATCGGGACAGAGCTTACGGAAGAAGGCTCTAAGGAAATTGACCGGCTTGATTTTGGTTTTGTGGATATCGAGAGGACGCGGCAAGCCTGGTTTTCTCAAAAGCTCAAAGAGCCCCGTATTTTTGATCATGGCAAGGTGAAGGCCTATCATGAGAAGCTTCGCATGCCGCAATTTGATTTTACGGATGAGCAGGTGGATTCCCTCGTGACATTTCTTTTAAGCCTTCAGAAGTCAGAGATCCCGCTTGAAATGAAAAAATCGCTAACCATTAAAGAAAATCAAATCGAAGCCGGAAGGCTTCTTGTCTCCAAACTCAATTGCCAGGGCTGTCATACGCTGGATGGTAAAGAAGGATCCGTCCGGTCGATTATTGAAGACAAAGGCAATGCCCCTCCGATCCTAAACGGTGAAGGAAAAAAAGTGGAGGAAGTGTGGCTTTATCACTTCCTTGAAAACCCCACCCCGATCCGCCCGTGGCTTCAATACCGGATGCCAAGCTTCGCATTTCATGAAAAAGAATTATCCGCTTTTGTGCAATATTTTAACCACCTTGCAGGAGTCGAGCCTTCTTATAAAGGAAAAGGGATTCCTCCCTCGACCTTAGAAGAAGTTGAAGCGGGGCACAAACTTTTCCAGGCCTTTCAATGCATTAAATGCCATAAATCAAATCCTGAACCCGGCCTTTCAGCCTCCTTTTTAGCGCCTGATCTTGTGATGGCCAAGGACAGGCTCCGGCCGGAATGGATCATTGACTGGCTTAAGGATCCGCAAGAGGTGGAGCCAGGAACCATGATGCCGACCTTTTTTGCCGAAGGAAAGTCACCTGTGACCGACATGTTAGAAGGGGATGCGGCAAAGCAAATTAAGGCCATGCGGGATTATTTAATGGTTTTCACTCCCGAAGAAGCGGCTAGAATAACCGGCGAGGCCAAGCCGTCCAAATAATAACAGGAGGATTACCTTATGATTTATCGGACCTTATCAGTATCAGTGACAATGTTTTGTGTTTCGGTTGCTTTAGGTTTTTCATCTCAAGCGCTTGCAGGAACCGTAACGGGGAAGGTGAGTTTCACGGGCCAAGCCCCCACGCCTCAAAAAATCAGTATGGGTGCGGATCCGACTTGCGCCGCTTTTCACAAAGAGCCGGTTTTTACCGAAGACGTGGTGGCCAATGCCAACGGGACCCTTAAAAACGTTTTTGTGTACGTGAAGGAAGGGCTTGAAGGAAAAACCTTTCCCGCAGCAACCCAATCCGTGCTTCTGGACCAGAAGGGATGCCGTTACACGCCCCATGTTTTCGGGATTCAAGTGAACCAGCCGCTTGAAATTCTCAATAGCGACGCGACCCTTCACAATGTGCACGGGATGCCCAGGGAATCAAAGGAATTCAATTTGGGCATGCCGATTCAGGGAATGAAACTGAACCGCAAGTTTGATAAACCCGAAATTATGGTGAAGTTCAAATGCGACGTGCATCCCTGGATGAACGCTTATGCGGGCGTTTTAACGCATCCTTTTTTTAATGTGACGAGTGACCAGGGCGCTTTTGAAATTAAAGACCTGCCGGCCGGCTCTTACGTGATTGAAGCCTGGCATGAGAAATATGGTGTCCAGACGCAGCAGGTGACCGTCGATGAAGCCGGCACTCAAACCATTGATTTTAATTTCGCGGGATAAATATTAAAAATGTTTCTTCGAGCTCAAACTAAAACCATTCCCACGATTCTACGAAAACGTTCGGGACACAGAAATGAATGCCGGATTGAGTGTCCCTCACTCGACTTCGGCCTCATTCCCCACGTGGCGGCAAAGCCGCCAGTGCCGCCCTTTGGGTTATGGCATTCCATTGGAAATGAGGCCTCAGACGTTTCTTTAGAATCGTGGGAATGGTTTTCAATTGTACAAAGCGAAGCTGCGTGCTATGAGCGAATGGCGGAGGATTCGAGCAAGACTTGGGCGATGTCGCCAAGGGGAAACGACGGCCCTGTAAGGGAACGGCGAGGGGCCCCTGGCGAATCGCCCTTAGTTCTTGCCGGATCCGGAGCCGTTGAGCGAATAGCATCCAGCTTCGCTTTATCAATTTCGAATACAGTGGTAGCTGGGTTGGTGTGTCTCTTGTTAGTACTTGTGCCTTATTCGTATGCGCAAGCCGCGACGATTACGGGAAAAGTGGTGATCAGCGGCAACGTTCCGGAAAATCCTAAGATTAATATGGACGCCGACCCGGTTTGCAAATCGCTTCATTCGGGGGATGTGCGGACTGAGAAAGTCGTGGTTAATCCCAATCAAACCCTCCGGCATGTTTTTGTTTATGTCAAAGAAGGTTTTTCCGGCGCTTCGGAAACCCCCAAGGTTCCCGCGGTGCTCGATCAAAAAGGATGCATGTACGAGCCGCATGTGCTGGGCATGCACACCGGGCAGCCGCTTTCAATTATTAATAGTGACGCGACGCTTCACAATGTTCATGCGCTGGGTCAGAAAAATCCTGAATTTAACCTTGGCATGCCGATTCAGGGAATGAAGCTTGAGAAAACCTTTTTCAATCCGGAAGTGATGCTTAAGTTTAAATGCGACGTTCATCCCTGGATGAGCGCCTACGTGGGCGTGCTTCCGCATTCTTTTTCTGCGGTGACAGGCGAAGAAGGGACTTTTGAAATTGCCGGGCTTCCGGCCGGGGAATATACGCTCGAAGCGTGGCATGAAACGTATGGAACCAAGAGCCAGAAAATTAAAGTGGCGGAGGGAGATGCTCAAACGCTTGATTTTGAATTTAGCGCTTCCCAGATTGCGGACGAAGCCACGGGCGTATCCATTAAAGTCGGTGAACAAAAACCCATTGAAACCTTTGACGATTCAAAGGCCCTGAACCTTCCACGCAAACAAACGGGGTGGTGGCTTCCGGATGATATTTCCACCTTTGGCGGAAGCATTGATTACTTGTTTTACGTGATCCTGGTGATTACCGGGATAGTCTTTTTCGGGGTGCAGGGGCTATTGATTTATTTTCTGATCCGTTATCGCGGCCGGAAAGGTCAAAAAGGGCACTACACGCACGGAAGTTCCTTCGTGGAAATCATTTGGACAGCCATTCCCACCCTGATTTTGATTGTCCTGGCCATTATGGGGCAGAAGGTCTGGGCCGAGGTGAAATCCAATATGCCCACGGATCCCAGTACGGTTTTAATCCGGATCCAGGCGGAGCAGTTTGCCTGGAATATTCAGTATCCGGGGGCAGACGAAAAATTTGACACCGCGGATGATATCCGTAATATTAACCAGCTTCATATTCCAGTAGGCCGGCCCGTGCGCGTGACTTTGACTTCGATTGAAAAAGAGGACAAGCCGGCCGTGATTCATAGTTTCTTTTTGCCGGAATTTCGTCTGAAGCAAGACGTTATGCCGGGAATGGCGATTGACGTCTGGTTTGAAGCTAAAAGAACAGGGCAATATGAGATTGCCTGCGCGGAGTTTTGCGGCCTGGGGCATTACCGGATGAAGGGATTTTTATCGATTCATTCCCCGGAAGGTTTTGAGGCCTGGCTGAAAGAGCAGGAAACGGCAGGAGCGTGAGGTTTTTATGAATATAGCAACAACGGAACATTCAGCACATACGGAGCATAAATTAGGATTTTGGCGCAAGTATATTTTCTCAACCGATCATAAAACCATCGGGATTCAATTTCTTTTTACGAGTTTAGTCATGTTTCTTTTGGGCGGGGCCCTGGCGCTTCTTTTGCGCTGGCAGCTTGCCTATCCCGGAAAGCCGGTGCCTATTCTTGGGGCCTGGTTTCCTGACAGCATGATGGTGAACGGAATTATGTTACCTGAGTTTTACAATGCGCTTTTTACCATGCATGCCTCGGTCATGATTTTCTTCGCCATTATTCCGATTTTGGTCGGGGCTTTTGGCAACTACCTTATCCCGCTTCAAATCGGGGCGCCGGACATGGCCTTTCCTAAATTAAACATGGCTTCTTACTGGCTTATTCCTCCTGCTGCGGTTATTGTCTTGTCAGGATTTTTTCTCCAAGGGGGTGCGGCCGCAAGCGGCTGGACAGCCTACCCTCCTTTAAGCGCCCATGAACCAATTGGACAAACGTGCTGGATTATTGCGGTGCTTCTTGTGGGAACATCTTCCATTCTTGGGGCGGTAAACTACATCACGACGATTCTCAACATGCGGGCCCCCGGCATGTCTTTTTTCAGGCTTCCGCTTCCGGTCTGGGCTTTGTTTATTACCGCTGTGATTTCACTTTTGGCGACACCCGTGCTTGCTTCAGCGCTTTTTGCGCTATTGCTTGACCGTACGATCGGCACCCACTTTTTTTCACCCGCCGGCGGAGGGCACCCGCTTTTGTGGCAGCATCTTTTCTGGTTTTATTCCCACCCGGCGGTTTACATTATGATCTTGCCGGGGATGGGGCTTGTTTCCGAAGTGCTTTCGGTTAACTCCCGAAAGCCTATTTTTGGCTACCATTCCATGGTCTACGCCCTTATCGCCATTGCTTTTTTGGGCTTCATTGTGTGGGGTCACCACATGTTTCAAAGCGGCATGAACCCGACGGTGGGCACAAGCTTTATGGTATCTACGATGATTATTGCCGTTCCCTCGGCCATTAAAACCTTCAATTGGCTTGGAACCTTGTGGCGTGGAAGCATCCGTTTTAATGCTGCCATGCTGAATGCCATTGCTTTTGTTTCCATGTTTGTGATCGGAGGCTTAAGCGGTATCTTTATGGCCTCCACGCCCGTGGATATTTTTATTCACGACACTTATTTTATTGTTGCGCACATTCATTACGTTCTTTTTGGCGGAAGCATGTTTGCGGTGTTTGCCGGGATTTATTACTGGTACCCTAAAATGTTCGGCCGGATGATGAATCACAAATGGGGGATTATTCATTTTATCCTGACTTTTATTTTCTTTAACCTGACGTTTTTTCCCATGCATATCCTCGGCGTGGGCGGGATGATGCGCCGGATTTACGACACCACCCAGTACGCGCATTTAAAACACTTTCAACCCATGAACGTTTTTATTACCTTCAGCGCCTTTATTCTTGGGTTAGGCCAAATCCCTTTTGTGATTAATTTTTTCGGAAGTCTTTTCTGGGGGAAAAAGGCGGACCGCAATCCCTGGGAAGCCAACACACTTGAGTGGAGTACCTCATCCCCTCCGCCGCACGGTAACTTTGAAACCGTGCCTGTAGTCTACCGCGGCCCTTATGAATATAGCTCTCCGGAGTCTAAGCTCGACTGGCTCCCGCAGGATAAAAAGCAGTAACAAGGGATAGTGCCAACTTACAAGATCACCTTATGAAACCTTTATCTACTCAGCAGACATCGCCTTCGGAAGCCTCTTCAAAATGGCTCTTCCGGTTTTCTTTGCTCGTGGTCTCGGCGACCTTGTTTTTAATTCTCGCAGGCGGGCTTGTCACAAGCCATGATGCCGGGCTTGCGGTGCCGGATTGGCCTACTTCTTATGGCCAGTGGTTCCCGCCGATGGTGGGCAATGTCTTCTGGGAACACGGCCACCGGATGATTGCAGGAACGGTCGGGCTTTTGACTTTGATCCTTGCATTCTGGGTACAGCTTCGGGAGAAGCGAAAAAAGATCAAGGCTCTCGCTTGGCTGGCGTTTGCCATGGTTGTGTTCCAAGCCCTTCTTGGGGGACTGACTGTGATTTTGATGCTTCCGGATCCGGTTTCGATTGCCCACGCATGCCTTGCGCAAACTTTTTTTTGCGTCCTCATTACGTTGGCGTATAGTCTAAGCACGCTTCCCGGCCTTAAAAACACTCTTTTTACAGCGGAAGATGCCCCGGGCTTGCCCGGGGTTTCTGGAGCAGTACAGGCCCTTTATGGGCCAGTACTTGCCGTGGGAAACGGGATGTTTCCCTACGGCAATGTACCTGCCCGTGGTGACAGGCCACGGGCAGGTGGCCGAGCGGAGCGAGGTCCCTTGACATCTGAAGATGGTATTTCCCGATTGCGCCGGCTTTTAGTCCTAACCCTCGTTTTTATTTATCTCCAGCTCATTCTCGGGGCTACGATCCGTCACACGCCTTTGACCTGGCCGGTTGTTATTCACATCGTGGTGGCATTTCTGATTTTAATTCATGTTCTTTTGGTTGTGCTTCGGGTTTTACGGTTGCGGGATGATTTTGCTTTGAGAAAATGGAGCCCCGCGGTACCTTACTTGTCGGCGGAATCCGCCGAAGCAAGCAACCCTCCTTCGCCAAGGCTTCGGAGGGTCCGTCCTCCGCATTCATCCCCGGGCAAGCCCGGGGTTTTCTGCGTAGGCGGAGAAAAAGGCTGGGAGGGCTTTGAATCCTTGTTTAGCCACCTGAGACGCTCCGCACTTAGCCTTGGGTTTATCACCGTGTGTCAAATTTTTTTAGGCTTCGGCGCTTTTATTTTCACGCGGATGCTTGCGGCCGGTTATGCACCCTCTTACGGAGAGGTTATTTTCACCGCAGCCCACCAGACGCTCGGCGCTGTGATCTTAGGTGTCGCGTTCCTTATGAGTTTAATGGTGTGGCGGTGAGCGCTTTTTCTCCCGTGTCTCTTCCGGCTTCTGCTGCTTTTAGCCCTGCCCGAATCTCGGATTACTTTGAACTCACCAAACCGCGCCTCGTGTTCCTTGTGCTTTTAAGCACGGTGGTCGGATTTATTTTAGGCTCCAGCGGGCCTATTGATTTCCTGCTTTGTTTTACGATGCTTACGGGCACTGCGCTTGTGGCCGCGGGCTCTATGGCTTTAAATGAATGGCTTGAACGTAACGAGGATGGCCGGATGACGCGTACGGCAAAACGTCCGCTTCCTACAAACCGTGTGGACCCTTTGGGTGCGCTTATTTTCGGGGTTGTGATTTCGAGCCTGGGATTAATCATCCTGGAATTTGCTGTCAGTACAAGCTCGGCCGTGCTTGCGGGTTTGACGATTGCAAGCTACCTCTTTCTTTATACGCCGTTAAAGAAGAAAACATCGCTTTGTACGATTGTCGGTGCCATCCCGGGTGCGTTGCCGCCCCTCATAGGGTGGTCGGCCGCAAGCCGTGAGCTCTCTTACCCGGGCTGGATTCTTTTCTCGATCCTTTTTCTCTGGCAGATGCCGCATTTTCTTGCGATTGGCTGGATGTACCGCGAGGATTACCGGCGCGCCGGATTCCGGATGCTTTCCCTGGACGATACGGAGGGCGAACGGGTGGGCCGGCAGATGCTGCTTTATACGCTTGCGCTTTTTGCGGTGAGTTTGCTGCCCACGGTGAGCGGTATGACGGGTTATTTTTATTTTGCGGGCGCGTTTGTTCTCGGTGCCGGCTTAACGGCTTTTACGGTCTCAAGCCTTAAACAAATGGATCAAAAAGCCCGCCCGCTTTTTCTGGCTTCAATTTCTTATCTGACGGCCCTTTTGCTTTTAATGGTGATTGATAAGCAATAATAGGCGGTCAGGGCTATCCTTCGGCATTTTCGTGGCCCGAACTCCGGAGGACAGGGAAACTGTTTTGCTAAGGAGCTAATGGATTCAGTTCAAATTATTCAGGTTGAGAACTTATCGCATGCCTACAAGACGCGAAAAGCGCTGCAGGACGTGAGTTTTTCTGTCGCGAGCGGAGAGATCTTTGGGCTACTTGGTCCCAATGGAAGCGGAAAGACAACGCTTTTCAGGATCCTTGCCACCGCCTTTCCTCCGACATCGGGCGCCGTCAGGGTCAAAGGCCTTGATCTCGAGCAGCAGGTCAGAGCGATTCGTGAAAAAATCGGGGTTGTCTTTCAATCGCCAAGCCTGGACCCAAAACTTACGGTCAAAGAAAATCTTACGCATCAGGCGCATCTTTATGGATTATCCGGACAGACATTGAAAAAACGCTCCAATGAAATGCTTGAGCGTTTGGGGATTCAGGACCGTGTCGGGGAGAAGGTTGAGAAGCTTTCGGGCGGGCTTAAGCGGCGCGTGGAGCTTGCGAAAGCCTTTTTGCACCGCCCCGAGATATTGATCCTTGACGAACCTTCGACCGGGCTTGATCCCGGAGCCCGCATCGATTTGTGGCGGTACCTCAAAACCCTTAGGGAAAAAGAGGGAGTAACAATTCTTGTGACCACGCATTTAATGGAGGAAGCAGAACATTGCGACCGGCTTGCCATTTTAAATGATGGCCGGCTTGTCACAGTAGGATCCCCAGAAACGTTGAAACAGGAAATCGGAGGGGACGTGCTTCACGTCAAAACCCGTGAAGCGGAATGGCTCGCTGCCCAAATTGAACAGAGGTTTAAAACCAAAGCCATTATTGTTAATGGCGAGCTTCAAATTGAGCATGCCAAGGCTCACCGGTTTGTGACGGAACTTGTCGAAACTTTTCCCGGGAAGATTGATTCGATCACTTTTCGCAAGCCCACACTTGAGGATGTGTTTGTCCACAAAACAGGGCATCACTTTTGGAATGAGGATTAAATGTTTCAGCGTAACTCCCTATTAACGGTTTATACCCTTTGGCAGCGCGAATTGGTGCGGTTTTACCGCCAGCCGAGCCGCGTGGCCGGGGCTTTGGGAACGCCTTTTATTTTCTGGCTTTTAATCGGTTCGGGGATTGGAAGCTCCTTTTCAAGGGAGAATTACCTGGTTTATTTTTTCCCCGGCACCATTCTCATGATCCTATTATTTACCGCGATTTTTTCAACCATTTCTCTCATTGAAGACAGGCACCAGGGTTTTCTTCAATCCGTGCTGGTGGCGCCTGTCCCGCGCGAAAGCCTGGTGCTTGGGAAAATCCTTGGGGGAAGTACCCTGGCCTTTTTGCAGGGAGTTATTTTTCTTTCTCTGGCTCCCTTAATGGGCATTTCCGTTAATCCCCAGGCCTGGCTTGGAATGGCGTTCGTTATTTTTATCAATGCGTTTGCTTTAACCGGGCTGGGCTTCATCGTGGCCTGGAGGCTTCGTTCGATCCAGGGGTTTCACGCAATTATGAATTTATTTTTAATGCCGCTTTGGTTTCTTTCAGGAGCGCTTTTTCCGCCCGAAGGGGCTCCTGCGTGGCTGCGCCTATTGATGAAAGCCAACCCTTTGACCTACGGCTTGGCGGCTCTGAGGAGAATGATTTTTCAAGGAAATCAAAATTTTGGAGAGTTACCTGATTTAAATGTTTCTCTTTTGATCTGTCTTTGTTTTGGCCTGGCTATGTTTTTCTTGGCAAGCCAAGCGGCGCGGGTGCGAAAAGTCGAGGATCTCGGATGACGCAAAAAACCTCCTCCCCAAATTCGTTTTTATCAAAATTTATCTGGGTGATCTTTGCGCTTACTCTTTTTGCCATTTTTGCCAAAGGAATGTTTGCTCCCCGCAACACCTCCGTTCCAAAAGGAACAAAAGCTCTGCCTGTTTTGGGCGAAATTGCTCCGGTGGTCTTAACGCAGCAAAATGGCAGCCGCTTTGATCTTTCAGGGCTCCGCGGGAAGGTTTGGGTGGCTAACTTTATTTTTACCCATTGCGCCGGCCCCTGTCCTTTGATGACAGCCCAGATGAGCGAGCTGGTGAAAAAATTCCGCGAAGAAACAGAGGTTCAGTTTATTTCATTGAGCGTGGATCCTGAACGGGATACACCAGAAGTTCTTTCAAAGTATGCCGCCCGGTACGAAGCGGACCCGAAAGCTTGGGCTTTTCTCACGGGAGATAAAAAAGAAGTTTATTCTTTTATCCAAAAACAATTTTTTCTTGGCGTGACGGATATTCCGCCTGCCGAAAGAGAAGCCGCGGATCAAACCGTAAGCCACAGCACGAAGTTTGTTTTAGTGGACCGCCATTTGAGGCTGCGCGGGTTTTATGAAACGCTTGACCAGGGGCAAGTCGAGCGGCTTGTGAAGGATATCCCGATCTTGCTTAAAGAGTAGCTTATGGAAATGTCAAAACTTCCTTCTATCAACGCGGCTTTGAATGCCATGAGTGCTTTTCTCCTGCTCTTGGGGTATATCTTCATCCGCCAGCGGGCGATCAAAGCCCATACCATGTGCATGGTTTCAGCCTGTGGGACTTCGACTTTGTTTCTTATTTCTTATATTTACTACCACCTGCACCACGGCACGACCGGGTTTCAGGGCGAAGGATTCATCCGCTCCCTTTATTTCGGCATTTTGACTTCCCATACGATTCTGGCCGTAATTGTGGTACCGCTGGCTGTGATCACCCTTTACCGGGGGCTTACGGGCCAGTTTGTGAAACACACAAGGATTGCGCGTGTGACGCTGCCCATCTGGTTTTATGTTTCCATCACCGGGGTTTTGATCTATCTTATGCTTTACCATCTCAATGGTTCGTGATTCCTTTGGTTTTCAATTCTGGTTAAAGTGGATCCTTTGGTTTGCAGGGTCCTTCATCCTGGCCGCACTTTTCTGGACAGCGGTTTTGATAAGGGGCTTTGGAAAAATTCAAGGCACGGAATTAACTCTTGGATGGGCCATTGCCGTTTTTGGGAGCTGGTTTTTGCTCATCATTCCCTTTATGCGTAAAAAAGAGCAAATCTGGAAGCGCGTTAACCAGGATCAGGAAAAGGCCATTGATGCCTGGCTTGCGGCAATGGGAATTTTTATCGGGCTCCTGGTGGTCAGTATACTCGGGTGGACGTGGGTGTATCGAAAAACGATTCATCTTTCTCATGGCCTTAACCACGACTGGGCCAGGGCGGTTTTTTCATCCTGGCTTTTTCTTCTGCTTCCTTTTCTTGTCTGGATGTACAAAAAAACAGATCAGATTTATAAGGAGGCGGTTATAAGGCAGCAAACGCAAGGCCCTGTTTTTCGCACCGCTTTTATTGAAAAATCAAAACGGCTGCTTCCCGAATCCGTTGTGAAAAAACTTAAAAAAATTCCGCAAACGATCGAAAAAGGACAGCTCGTGCACCTCTATCTTAAGGACGGGGTTCAAATCCCGAACGTTTTTGTGTTAAACTCTTCTGAAATCCTGGGACTTTACGACAGGAAAACCTTTGATTTTGAGAGCAAGGATATTGTGGATGCCGAGCCCGCGGCAAGTTTATCGGTTCATGAGGAAGCGAAATGGTTGAGATTGGACGGCCGGGCATGAAAAAACTGATATTTTTCTGGTTACTGGTTGCGGGTTACTGGTTACTGAACCAGGGCCTTGCGTTAGCGTGCCCGGGCTGCAACGACCTGACCAAATTCGGCAAAGATGCAGTTCAAGCCATGAGGTTTGGAAAAGGCATTGCCTGGAGCATGGGCTTGCTGTTTGCCGTTCCTGCCCTTTTAATCGGTACTGCTGCGGCTGCCATTGTTTATCGCGTGCGGAAAACCTCGAGAATGCAGCAAAATGAAAGTGTATGAACTATTACGCGGGACGCATTTTTCAGGTCATCGGTCTTATCGCCATGCCCTCGGCCATTTGGGTGGGATTTTTGGGGCATGATGAGCGGGGATGCATTGCGATTTTTGCCGCGTCGATTTTAGTTTTCTCGCTGGGATATTTTTTAACGCGCCTGGGTGGGCAAGGATCATCTCTGAAATGAAAATTCCGCTTGTGGATTTGAAAGCACAGTACGACACCATCAAAAATGAAATTCACACTGCAATTTTTCACACCCTTGAAACAAGCCAGTTTATCTTAGGTGAGGGCGTTGAGGGCCTTGAAGAGGAGTTTGCTAAATATTGCGGGACCCGTTTTGCGGTAGGCACCAATTCCGGGACCTCAGCCCTTCATATGGCTCTTCTGGCCTTGGGGATCGGGCCCGGCGATGAAGTTATCACCGTGTCACAGACCTTTGTTGCGACGGCGGAAGCGATTTCTTGGGCCGGAGCCCGTCCGGTTTTTATCGATATTGACGAAAAAACTTATTGCATGGATCCTTCCAAAATTGAGAAGGCCGTGACCAAGAAAACCAAAGTCATTTTGCCCGTGCATCTTTACGGACATCCTGCGGATATGGATCCGATATTAGCCGTGGCGGAAAAGCATCATCTTTGGGTGCTTGAAGACGCCTGCCAGGCGCACGGGGCGCTTTACAAAGGCAAGCGGGTGGGAGGACTGGGGCATGCGGCGTGCTTTAGTTTTTATCCGGGTAAAAACCTGGGCGCTTATGGCGAGGGCGGGGCGGTGGTCACCAACGATCCTGATATGGCCACAAAAATCAGGAAGCTCAGAAATCACGGCGGATTGCGAAAATATGAACATGAGATGATTGGAATGAACGCGCGTCTTGAAGGAATCCAGGGGGCGATTCTTCGAGCTAAACTTCCGTTTCTGGATCAGTGGAATGAACAACGCCGAAAAAATGCCGCACGGTATCACGATTTACTTAAGAAGCTCGACGTGATTCTTCCGGAAGAGGCTTCTTATGCCAAAAGTGTTTTTCATGTTTATGTAGTCAGGGTCAAGGACCGGGACCGGCTGAATGCCTATCTGAATGATCATGGAATTTCAAGCATTATCCATTACCCGGTCCCGAATCACCTCCTTCCGTTTTACCGGGTATTGGGGTATAAAGAAGGGGCGCTCCCTATCACCGAAAAAGTTTCTAAAGAAGTGCTTTCCCTGCCGCTTTATCCTGAACTGACGGAAGACCAAATGCGATATGTGGTGGATACGATTCAAGCCTTTTCCCCTCACCCCAACCCTCTCCCTGAAAGGGGGAAGGGCAGCCTGCCTGCCGGTAGGCAGGGGTGAGGTCTTGCAACCTTCTTTTTCATTATGATACTATTTTGCCCGTATGACTGAAAATACCGCACGAAAAGGCCCAAGACCCCCTAACATTGCAAGCAAGCCTGAACGCAAACGCGAGCCCAAGCTTTTGGCCGTGATTGATCAGCACGGCTGTACCGGCTGCGAGGCCTGTATTGTGTTTTGCCCGGTGGATTGTATCGAGATTGTTCCGGGAGCCGACTTTGCCCAGTTTCAGCAAGTGGTGGAAGTGGATCTTGAGCGCTGTATCGGCTGTGCCCTGTGCGCCAAAAATTGTCCGTGGGACACGATCCCCATGCTCAATTATGCGGAAGGCATTCTCAAAGCCCCGGAGTTAACGCTTAAAAGTTCCTGCAATCAGAAAATAAAATCTGATTTTATCCAGCCTGCCACTTGAGCCAGCATCTTCACTTTCATTTCTGGGGTTTGGTCCGGTGGGTGGGTTTCGCCGCCCTGATGCTTTTTGGCGTCCTTCTTTTTGCTGCCGCCCTTTTGAAAATAAACAGGAAATAAAATTATTGAGGAGCCGGCACGCCGTCAAGGCGGAGCCAGTTTGAAATCAAAAAGCGGGGCGCTGGATTCAGGCTTGCAGCCTCGATAGTTACAATATCTTTTCCTTCAAACGTCAATTCTGAGGCATCGTAGACGCCCAGGATTTCCCGCCTGTTTACAATAAAAACATGATCAATTTTGCGGCCATCTTTAAGCGAGGCCGTCACAAGATGCCCGCCGTCGAGGGTTTCCTCGAGGCCTTCCAGCTTTTTTGAAAGCTCGGGAGAAAGAAGGCGCTTTGATTTTTCAATAGAAATGCTCCGGAAGCGGTTCTGGGCTCTTTCGCGTCGCAGCCTTGCGTCTTCATAGGTTTTATCGACTTTTTGATACATCACGATAATGAGAGGAACGAGGATAATCATCCACGTCCCGAAAACCGCGGTGACCCATAAAACCGCAGCCTTAGTTTCACGAATACTTCCGAAATGGCGGCTGATCAGAGGCGTCCAGATTGCCGCAGCGGCAAAGAATGAAAGGATCGTAAGGACGATCCATCCGATCCACCAGAAGATGGTTTGGCTGCCGGATTTTTTGGGCATGTCTTGTATTTTAACTCGAAATCATTCAAAGTTAATGGAATAATTTTAAATATATTGTGTGACTGATTTAGGGTAAAGCCAAACTGATTTTGACAGCCTGGCTCACTTTTTCTATATAGGCTGGCGAAAGATGGCCGATTTTGTCTTCAAGCCTTTGTTTATCAAGGGTCCGAATTTGAGAAAGAAGGATCGTCGAATCTGCGACAAGTCCCGCCACCCCCTTGGGAAGATGAACATTTGTGGGATAAGATTTGCTAAAGCTTTTGGTAGTCAAGGGAGCAATAATTGTTGTGGGGGCAAATTCATTGCCGATATCATTTTGGATCACAAGAACCGGGCGGCGACCTGCTTGTTCGGAACCGCGCGTTGGATCCAAATTAACCCAGAAAATATCCCCGCGCTTAATCAGCATGCTTCAAAGAGTCTCGATCAAGCTTTTCAAAATCATCCGTCATTTCCTGGGCGACACCATACATTTCCTGGTAGCCTTCTCGTAACAGGTTCTGAACCGCCCTCTGCCGCTTAAGCTGGAGATAAATACGGACTGCCTTTTGAATCAAAGTGCTTCGTTTGGTGTGTTCACGCTTAGCTTCCAAATCCAGCTCTTTTTTCAGGTTGTCTGGAAACGTAATACTAAGATAAGCCATATCCGCGCCCCCTTTTAACTATGTAGTAGAAGTATATATTAAACTATATATTTTATCAAGCGGAGATTTTTAGCCAAGCGTGCTCCGGCATACAGTTCTCCTCGCAGTACATTTACTCCTTAATACGAGTCAACGACTCCCGGCTAGCCTCCGTAGGGTTACCTTTAATTCAAGTCAATTCGCCCGCGAATAAATTATTATAAGTGCGAAGTGATTCGTGTATAATTTCTTTCCTTAACCCGTGGTGTATTAATTCAAATGGAGGAAAGTTATGATTAAAGTTGATTTTCTGCCCGTGACCAAAAAAAGAACCCCTGCTGATCTTTTCATCCTCGGCTTTTTTGAGAAAGAAAAATTATCGAAAGACGTCGAATCCTTGGAACCGACTTTTGCCAAGATGATTCAATCTGCCCTTGACAAGGGCCGCTTTGAAGGAAAATTCGGCCAGGAATTTTCTTCTTACTTGGACAACCCTCACGAGGCTCCGGAAGTGGTTCTCATTGGCCTTGGGCAAAAGAAAAATTACAAGCCTGCCTGTTTTAAAAAAACTGTGGCTAAGATTGTGCAAATCGCCAAGTCCCGCAAAGCTTCAAAGGCACGCTTATTTCTGGACACTTTTCTCGCAGGGAGCGTTTCCTACGTACTTGCCTCCGAATGGATCGTAGAAACAGTGTTGCTCGCCTCCTATGACTTTGACAAATATAAAACTAAAAAGGATCAAAAGGATCAAAACGGAGCCAAGAAAAAACTGGAAACCCTGGAAGTTTTATTCCTTAAAAAACAAATGGAGGACAACCTCTCGAAATCATCCGACCGAGCCCGGAAAATTACTCAAGGGATCCTTCTTGCGCGCGACCTTATCAATGAACCTGGAAATGTGATGAATCCCCAGCGCCTTGCGCATGCGGCCAGAGAACTTGCCGCAGAGAAAAAAATCACTTGCGAAGTCCTGGGGCCCGCAGAGCTTAAACGCCTTAAAATGGGCGGGATTCTTGCAGTCAATCAAGGCAGTAAGACGCCGCCCGCCTTGATTATCCTTGAATACGGACAGCGCTTTAAAAAGAACGGGACGGTTTGCCTTGTGGGAAAAGGGGTGACCTTTGATACCGGAGGGATTTCGATCAAGCCTTCCAAAGATATGGAAAAAATGAAATATGATATGTCCGGCGCGGCCACGGTGATTGCGACTTTAGGGGTTGTTGCCGATCTGAAGCTTCCGCTTCATGTTGTAGGCTTAGCTCCGGCAGTCGAAAATATGGTGGGTGAAAATCCTCAGCGGCCGGGGGATATTATTCATATGTATAACGGGAAAACCGTGGAGGTCTTGAATACGGATGCGGAAGGACGCTTGATTCTGGCGGATGCCCTGGCCTACGCTGAAAAATACCAGCCCAAGGCAATGATTGATCTTGCGACGCTTACCGGCATGTGCGCCTACACATTTGGCGATAAGGCGATTGGTCTTTTGGGAAATGACTCAAAGCTTCTTGGCAAAGTCACAAAAGCAGGCGAGGAAGTCGGTGAAAGATGCTGGGAATTGCCGCTTTGGGATGAGTACGCAGAGCAAATCAAGGGGCATCACTCGGACCTTTACAATATCGGCGGTCCTTACGGCGGAACGATTACGGCCGCAATGTTCCTTAAGGAGTTTGTCCCGGAAAAAACACCCTGGGCCCACTTGGATATTGCGGGTACGGCCTGGTGCGACACTCCGCGTTATGATTGTCCCAAAGGGGCCACGGGCGTTGGGGTGAGGCTCCTGGCAAAACTTCTTTCGAACTGGTGACAGAATCTATTTATCCCGATGAGTATTTAGAATTTATCCGCTTGTTCAATGACGAGCGTTTTTTTGAAGCTCATGAAGTGCTCGAGGCCCTTTGGCGCAGAGAAAACGGAACTCCCAAACCCTTTTATCAGGGTTTGATTCAGATAGCAGCCGCATTTGTACATCTTCAAAAAGGAACTCCCGCGGGGGCCCCGCCGCTTTACCAAAAGGCTTTTTCTCACCTCGAACCTTTTTTGCCTTCCTTTTCAGGCCTGGATCTGAACGTGTTATTAACCGCTGCCCACCAGGCCATTTTTGGGCACACTTCTTTTCCTAAGATATATACTCCGCGAGGTCAAAAACTGTAAATCGCGGATTAATACTCAACACGGCACCAAAATCACAATTTATGGCCGTGTTGGGTATACTTAAAGTAGTTGCTATGAATCCTAAAAAAAGCAGCGTAAAACAAAAAAAGATTTCACTTCCCGCAGAAGTTCCTGTCTTTCCCTTGCCGAATGCGGTTTTATTTCCGGAAGCGGAACTTCCTTTGTATGTTTTTGAGCCCCGCTACCGGAAAATGCTTGCCGATTGCCTTGCTGACAAAAAATTTATGGGAATTTCCCTTTTCAAAAAAGGGTGGGAAGATCAAAGCGAACCGATTCCTTCTCATGATGTGATTGGCGTCGGGTATGTGCGGGCCATGGTTGAGAATGCGGACGGTACTTCGTATATGATCCTTAAAGGCGTGGGTCGGGCAAAAATTTTGCGTTATCTCCAGATGGAGCCTTACCGGATTGCGAAGATCAAAGAAATTCCAGACCGTGTTGAAGATCCAAAAGAACTGATTCGCCTTACGCTTCGCCTGCGGAAACTGTTTATGCAAAAAATCCGTTGGATTAGCGATCATCCGGAAATGGATCCCCAACTGCCCAAACAAATGATTCAACCTATTCCGTTAACCCACTGGGCAAGCTCATTGGTGGCTTCTAACAATCCGTATCTCAGGCAGGATTTGCTTGAAACCACGAACCCGAATTGCCGGATGCGGCACCTGATTGGGATTCTGGAAGAGGAGATTCATCCGCCGGGATCCCAGAATTAAGAAACTGGCCACAGGCTTACAAGCTACAAGCTGCAGGCTTCAGGCTACAGGAGGATAATGACTGTTTTCTCCGGAGAAGTTCGCTTTAAGCTTGCAAGCTTGCAGCCTATAGCCTATAGCTTGCATCTTGTAGCCTGAGCATTTTCCTGTTATTCTAATGAAAATTTTCGTCCTGCAATTTTTTAAACGCTTGAGGGAGGAATTTATGAAAAAGTTTTGGATCCTTATCTTATTTTTGCTGGTTGTCTCTGATCTCAACGCTGCCGAGGCTGACGGACAGACAACGCACGGCCCCCTGACGCGTATTGCGATCGTTGAGGCCCGGGGAATTTCGAATTTTGCTGCAATTCCTCTAGTGGATTTTCCACGCACCGTGGCAAGTGAGGTCAGAATGCACCATTGGCTTTGGCCGGTTACCTTTTTCCCACGGTTTATTACGAACGCGCTGATCCGGGTTTCCTCTTCCGTTTATGACGTTGGCTTTTATCCCTGGATGGCGCCTTTTACGGATGATATCTCGCCGATCACAGAACCGATGGGACTTCCCGAGTACCCCTGGCGGGGATGGGGAGATTGAACCGTGCCCAAAAAACTGGGCGACAAGGCCCCTCGGGCGCATCGTGAAATCAAGGAAGTTAAGAAAAAAGGCCTTATTCTTGTTAATACCGGCACGGGCAAAGGAAAGACCACGGCTGCTTTTGGGACGGCGCTTCGGGCCCTGGGAACCGGCTACCGTGTGGCGATGGTGCAATTTATCAAGGGGAAGTGGAAAACCGGTGAAGTAGAGGCCGCAAAAAAATTTGGTGACCGGTTTAAAATATTCACAATGGGCGAAGGATTTACCTGGAATACGCAAAGCTACGAGCGGGACGTTTCAACGGCAAAAAAGGCCTGGGCAAAATGCCTCGAGCTTTTGCGGGATAATGAGCACCAGCTTGTGATTTTTGATGAGATCAATTATTGCCTGCAATATAACTTTCTTGACCCCAAAGAAGTCGTGAAAGCGCTTAAGAAAAAACCGCCGCTCAAGCATGTCATTCTGACAGGCGGCGGCGCTCCTGTCGAACTCATTAAGGTTGCTGATCTTGTCACGGAAATGAAGTGCATTAAGCACCCTTACGAGCGGGGCATCAAAGCACAGCCAGGAATTGAATATTAATTCATGGCCATTCGCTGTCCGAAATGCGGCATGAAGCATGACGTAGCCCGGTTTGAGGAGGGCCGCACAAAAAAGTGTGATTGCGGCTTCCTTCTTGATTTGGCATTGATGGAAACCGTGGACGATTTTTTGAGGTTTTTTGAAAGCGACGAGGAGCGCAAAAAGGCGCTGGAAATCCAGCGGGCTGCCCAGGACATTTGCCGGATGATTTTAAATGAAGAAACGTCTGAGGTGGATATTGAAATCGCCAAAGAAAATCTAAGACAAAAAGTACTTGAGCTGTTTCCCAGCAAAATGGAAACTTACCGGATGATTTATGAGGCCCGTTTTAAAAGATTGTGGGAACAGTTTCGCTCAAGGGATTAATGGGTTCGTGGGACCGATCCGGGGTCGTCCACGACCAAACCATCGACCCCTTTTTGGATCAGGTGGGGAATCACACGGGGATTTTGGAAGGCCCAGAAAAAAACCTTAATTTCTTTAGAATGAAGATAACGGATCCAGCCGGGTGTGTCAAAATGCATTTTAAGGAAACGCATCGGCAGGGAAGCCACGATCATAGGTTCTTTGACCCTTTTGTGCTTTTTCTTGCGTGAATTGAGAAAAAGATTAAAGACTTTGCGAATGGAGCAGAACGTCCGGCTCTCGGGATAATGCATCCTTAAGGTTTTAAAAACCAAATGGTGTTTTGATCCCACAACGGCGTTTTCAACGGCCCCGTGTTTTTTAAGGAGAGTCATGACCGCGTGAATAAGTTCCACGGATTTGGCTTTGATTTCAACCGCGAGCAAACGGTTGGGAAATCGAACCAGCACATCTTCAAAGGCCGGGATCCTGATTCCTTTCCCTCGTTCCGGAAAAACACCTTTGCCCGCGGGATCAAAATAGAAGCCTGCATCGAGGCCTTTGATTTCATGGTAGAAATGGTCCGACACATAGCCGTGCCCATTGGTGGTTCGTTCAAGCTTGGCGTCGTGGATCACCACAGGAATGCCGTCTTTTGTGATCTGTAGATCAAATTCAATCATATCCGCGTGGAATTGATCCAAAGCCAGGGAGAAAGCTTCAAGGGTATTTTCCGGTAAATACGAGGAAGCTCCGCGGTGAGCAATCACAAGAGGTGTTGGTCGAGTCATAAATTAATTGAGTCTCAAATGATAAAATGGTAGGAGATGTTACGGAAGGTTGCAAGCATTTCTTTAACCTCAATTTTTGATGAAGAAAACCGTTTCCATTATTCTTGTAGAACCTGAAAACCCTGACAATATCGGCGCTGTTTCGCGGGCGATGAAAAATATGGGGTTAAGTGATTTGCGGCTTGTCCGTCCGCCCCGTGGGTGGCGGCCCAAAGCCAAAAAAATGGCCATGTCTGCCTGGGATGTGGCAAAAAAAGCGACTGTTTACCCTAAGCTTAGTGAGGCGATCCGGGATGCTTCCCTTGTCATTGCCACCACGCGCCGGCAAGGGGCCAAGCGCGGGGCCTTCATTCCTTTTGACGAAGCCATTCAAAAAGTGACAGCACTTTCAAAAAAGAAAAAAGCGGCTTTGGTTTTTGGCAAAGAGTCGAAGGGGTTGGATAATCCGTCACTCAAAGCGTGTGATTGGGTGACAACCATTCCCACAAGTCCCGAGTACCCTTCGATTAATTTGGCGCAATCTGTCATGATTCTGGCTTTTTCTCTTTATCAAAAAAATAAATCAGCTTCTACCCCTTCTTCGGTCAGGGGGCTTTCGTTTGTTCCGCAGGAAGTAATTCAGGATGTGCTCATGCGCTGGAACAAAGCTCTGTGGGCGTTAAGTTATGATGAAGAAGGTGGAAAAGAAGTGATTGAACGCATCCTTGCCACGTTTCACGGAATCTTAAAACGAAGTAGCCTTGTTGAGAGCGAATCTAAAATGCTTAAAGGGATTGCCCGGCGAATTTGTGAGCATCTTGAAAAATCATATTCAAAGTAAGGAGAGATTTATATGGATGAAATAAGTTTAAAGGAAGAATTGCTCAAATTGATCAAAGAAAAAGCGCTTGTCCGCGGTGAGCGCACGCTTGCCTCAGGAAAGAAAGCTGATTTTTATATTGACGGCAAACAGGTTACGCTCGACGCCCGCGGCCTTTTAGTCACGGGTAAATTGATCTTAAGCCTTTTACATGGGCAGCAGGTGGACGCCATTGGCGGGCCGACGATTGGGGCGGACCCTATTGCAGCTGCGGTGGCGTTATTAAGTTCGCAGACCGGATACCCCTTAAAAGCTTTCATTGTCCGCAAGGAGGCTAAAAAGCACGGCATGCAGAAAATGATTGAAGGGCCGCTCCTTCAGGAAGGGGACCGGGTGGTGATGGTAGAAGATGTGATCACAACCGGAGGGTCTGTGCTTAATGCGATTCAGGAAGTGGAAAAAGTGAAAGCCCGGGTGGTTAAAGTGATTTGTCTGGTGGATCGCAATGAAGGAGCGACTGAGACTTTATCGCGCTACAATTACTCGCCAATTTTTACGCTTGGGGATTTGGGATTGTAATCACGTTACAGGCTGCAAAAAGGGGACACGTTACTTTTTTAAAAAAAGTAACGTGTCCCCTTTTATTTAGCTTACCGCTTGCAGCTTGTTTTACTTCTTCACGTAATCGTAAACGTTCTTCTGAGGCTCCTGGGCCGGGGCCTGAGAAGCTACAGGTTGAGCTGGCTGGGCATAAGCTTGCGCCTGAGGTACTGAGGTGGGTTGAATCGATTCTTCCTCAGGTTCGAGACAATTGGAATAAGACCGGGAAACTGGCATCCCGTTAAATCCGGGGACCCAGAAAGTTACCACATCAAGGGCTCCGGAAGAAACTCTCATAGCACCGCACGCGAGACCGCTTCCAAGGCCAGTCATACTTCCCACAAAAGGAGGTCCGTCCTGAGTGCCTTCAACCGTGTGGACAATGATATCCACGAAGCAGGTGGCGACATTCACCACGCCGCGGCCAAGCATTCCGCCCGCCTTTGTTCCGTACTTTTCTGACTCCGCCATAGTCCAGACATTTTGTTCTGCCCGCACATTAGGCGAAAGCACGATTGTGAAAAGAATCAACGCAGACATCAGTTTCGTTTTCATAGCACCGCTCCTTTTTTAAATAGGATTCAAAAGATGGCTCAAAATTGTGGTACAGCTTAGTACAATTGAACGGTTGAATCAATTTTTTTCTTTAGACAATATTTATGCAACATGCATAAAATCAAAGGGTTAGGCCTTGACCCTTGTTATAAAAATTACTATCAACACTTGACATTATATAATAATAAGCTATTTTATATACTAGATTATAACTATAGTGCTAAAAAAGATAACGATAACAAGCATGATTTTAGATCGTGGCTGACAGAAACAACAGACACAGAAAAAAGAAAAGCGGATAAGCTCATGGAACAATCAAGAGACAGTGCTCCAAAACGGCCAGAGCGGACACAGATTATGACCCCTAAAGAGGCGGCCAAGTACCTTGGCTTTCACCTCGTAACGGTCTACCGGCTTTTGAAAAAGAAGGAAATGCCGGCAACCAAAATAGGCGGTCAGTGGCGCTTTAAAAAGGATATTCTAGATGCCTGGCTTTTGGAGCGGATGAATACGAAGTAGCCTGCTGCGTAACACCATAAAAAATAAATGCAAAGGGAAGGGGCTTGCATCTCCGCCTCTTTGCATACCTTAATTTAGTTTTCGAGTCATTTTAAGAAGTCACTTCTTGTGACTGAGATGGCGAAGCTGTATCTGCGTAATCTTCTAAGACGGCTCAATTTTTGGGAGGAGCATCATGAGTTATTGGAAAGATAAAAGGGTACTGGTAACGGGCGGTGCGGGTTTTATCGGGTCTTATCTTTCTGAACTCTTAGTTGAGGCCGGGGCTAAGGTCACGGTGGCGGATAGCCTTGTGCGGGGGAACCGGGAGCGAATCCAGCAGATTCTTAAAAAAATTCATTTAGAAGAGGTTGATCTTTTTGAGCCTTCAGCTTGCGCCAAGGTTTGCCAAAATCAGGACGTGGTTTTGAATCTCGCGGCCAAAGTCACGGGGATTGAATATAACCGGTTTCATATGGCCGATATGTTTGAAACCAATATGAAATTGCAGATGAATGTGCTGCACGCAGCCGCAGAATGCGGGGTTAAGCGGTTCCTGCAAGTCAGTACAGCGTGTATTTACCCTCATGATGCCAAGGTGCCGACGCCTGAATCGGAAGGAGAGCGTGGGTCTCCGGAACCCACCAATGAAGGTTACGGTTTAGCGAAGCTCATGGGAGAAAAGCTTGCCAGGTATTACACACAGGAAAAGGGAATTGAGGTTGTGATCGCGCGGCCTTTTAATGCTTACGGGCCACGGGACCATTTTGATGAAGCCACATCCCATGTGATCCCTGCGATCATGAAACGAATCCTGGATGGGGATGACCCGGTTGTGATTTGGGGATCCGGGAATCAATCCCGCGCTTTTGTTCATGCCAGAGATGTAGCGCGCGGCATGATGCTTGCCGCAGAAAAAGCGCCACCCGCTGAACCTATTAATATCGGGCACGACCACGAAGTCACGATAAAATATCTTTTTGCCCTGATTTGTAAAGTCATCGGGAAATACCCGCGGGCCCATTACGACACTTCCAAACCTGACGGGTACCCTCGCCGCGCTGCCGATACCACGCTTTTAAAAAAATACACCGACTTTGTTCCCGCCATTTCGTTAGAAGACGGCATCCGCGAGATGCTTGAAGCCTTGACAGCCAAGAACAATCATTTCTTAAATCGCTCCCGCGCGGGCGGTGGGTAGTAGCAATGAATGACGTTGTGATCCGGGCAGAAGGCCTTGGCAAACGCTACAAGCTGGGCCAGTCGCATCAGAATTACAAAATGTTGCGCCACGCTTTAGCGGAGGCTTTTACTAAAGCATTTCATCGTGTTCCTTCCAAGATAGCTAACAACAAATTTTCAGCAATAAAACAAGAATCGAATGACTATATCTGGGCGCTAAATAATGTTTCCTTTGAAATAAAACAGGGCGAAGTGTTGGGGATTATTGGCCGTAACGGATCCGGCAAGAGTACACTCCTTAAAATTCTTTCCCGGATTACAGAGCCGACCAAAGGGTATGCGGAAATTCATGGCCGGGTCGGCGCTCTTTTAGAGGTCGGCACCGGTTTTCACCCTGAACTAACCGGAAGGGAGAATATTTTTCTTAATGCGGCTATTTTGGGGATGAAAAAAGTGGAGATTAAACGTAACTTTGATGAAATTGTTGCTTTCTCAGAAATCGAAAAATTTATCGATACGCCGGTTAAACATTATTCAAGCGGGATGTATGTGCGGTTAGCTTTTGCAGTCGCGGCGCATCTTGATCCTGAAATTCTGCTTATTGATGAGGTCTTGGCTGTGGGGGACGTGGGTTTCCAAAAAAAGTGTCTCGGCAAAATGGATGATGTGGCCAAGCAAGGCCGCACCGTTGTATTCGTAAGCCATAATATGGGGGCTATGATGCAACTTTGCCCAGAATCCATTTTGCTTCAAAACGGCCTTCTTATAAGCCGCGGTGCATCGAAGGATATTGTCGATCAATACCTTGCAAGTTTATCTGTCTCAGGCGATGGGTCTGAATTGGCCCATCTCAAAGATAGAAGCGGGGATGGCAGACTTCGTTTTGTGAATGCCTACCTTCAGGATGAAAAGGGGAAGCAAACCCATTTTCCGATTGCCGGGCATCCTGTCGATATCGTCCTGGAATTTATTGCACAAGAAAATTTATCCCACGTCCAGTTTATGATTACCCTTTATAATTCCCTGGGGATTCCCGTGACCCATTGTGATCTCGATGCTTACGGTAAACGGATTCCTATTGCAAAGGGGAATGGGAAAATAGAGTGTCATATCCCCAGACTTCCCTTACCCAAGGGACGGTATCGCATTGCGATTGGCGCCAATGACGATCTCGGCCATCTTGACGGCCTCTCCTCCGCCAGCACCTTTGATGTCGAGACTAGTAGCTTTTACCCCACATCTTATACGCCACCCCTGCAGCATTCCACCGTCCTCATCGATCACTCTTGGATGTTTTAGGGAAAGTCATTATAAATAACAATGCGGATTCTTCACATTCCTCAAGCTTATCCCCCCGCAATGGGTGGTTCCGAGATTCATTGTCAGAAGATTAGCGAGGCTCTTGCAAAGAAAAGCCATCTAGTTCGTGTTTTAACTGCAAATGTTGGCTCAGTGGAAGGTTATTATCAGTTAGGAATAAGTTCTATAAGTCCAGAGACAAAAGTGATCAATGGAGTAGAAGTTAGACGGTTGCAGTTTTGTGGTCCACTATACGTTATAGGCGGACAATGGATTTCTAAGGTTCCGTGGCAATGGTTAAGCTCTCGTCTTGCAATACGATTATTAAATTTTATTCTAGGGCAATTTGCAAGAGATCTGCAACGTGAAATTTGTGCGTTCAAGCCAGATCTTGTGATGACTATGCCGCATTTAGCTCCGAATGTTTGGGCTGTCTTAAAAGCCCGTATAGCCTGCCCCTTCCCTTTAGTGGTATTACCATTGTTTCATAACGATGATCCTCGGATGCCGCCTGATTCCTTAAAATTAATTTTAAAATCCGCCGACGCTGTTATTACCAACACAGATTATGAAGCCACTGAATTGAATGCCCAATGTAACCTGCCATTTGAGAAGATTTTTACTGCTTGGTTAGGAGTGGATATCCCAGCTGATTCTTTTGAAACAATTAGACCTTTAAATGTTTTATATTTAGGACGTAAAACAATGCATAAAGGAATTCAAGATTTATTAAATGCTATGCTGCTAGTGTGGAAAGATTATCCGGAAGCGCAATTAATTTTAGCAGGCGCAAGAACAACCGATACTAAATTCATTGATCGTTCTGTTGCGCAGCTTCCGGAAAGATATCAACAAAAAGTCCAATCCATGGACAATATCTCTGAGAAGGAAAAAGCCGACTTACTGAAATCCGTAAGATGTCTTGTTTTGCCTTCCCGTTATGAATCATTTGGAATCGTCTTGTTAGAAGCGTGGGCGCATAAGACACCCGTGATCACTTTTGATTTACCGGTATATCGTAGCATCATAAGTCATCACAAAGACGGCCTATTAGCAACAGCGGGTGATACCCATGCGTTGGCAAAAGCTATTTCGCTTTTACTCTCTGATTCAAAGTTAGCTTCAAAATTGGGAATGGCTGGCCGTAAAAAAGTTGAGGAGCGATTCAATTGGGATAACGTGACTCCCCGTTACCTGGAAGCCTATGAATATGCGATGGCTTCTTTTCGAAATAAGAGAAGATCAAATAATTGAGAAATAGTCATGAGAATTGACATTCGGCATATCTTACTCAGCTTTCTTGAGGTTTTTTTCTTAAAAAATAGGATGGAGAAACGAATTGACGTTTTGCAGGGATATTTAAAAAAGACCTAAGCTGGTCTTATGCATTGTCCAACCCTTAAAAAACTTCCTCCGCCCCCCCTAAACAAAACCGGTTGGCCTTGGACTGAGGAATCCATTCCTTTACCTGAGGTAATGTCAGATGGAAGCCGGTGGCCAAAACTTTCGGTTGTCGTCCCCACCTATAATCAAGGGAGCTACATAGAACAAACAATCCGATCAGTACTACTACAGGGATACCCTAATTATGAGTACATTATTATTGATGATGGTTCTACCGATAACACCCCTCAGATTCTCAAAAAGTATGAGACATTTATCACTTATTCGATTCGACAAGACAATAGGGGAGCTGCATCAGCTTTAAATCGTGCCCTACAAATTGTAACTGGTGATTGGATAGCATGGCAAGATTCTGATGATTACTACCCATCCAATCATTTTCGAATATTTGCTGAAAATTTAAAAAATCTGAATAATGCTGATATTGTATATGGTGCTATTGAGTGTATCAATGAGGAGAATAAATTTCTTAGAAACTACCCTGTGATCAATCCTTTTACCATAGAAAATTTACTACCTTATCCTCAAATAGGGCACCAATCCCTTTTCTTCAAACGAAAAATTTTTGATGAAAGTAACTTTTTTAACGAAACATTCTATCACGTCATGGATCTAGATTTTTTTTTGAGGCTTGCGCTCAAAGGATACCGCTTTTGTTTTTTAAAAGGAATGTTGGGATATTATCGTACCCATCCCGCTTCAATGAGTTCAACTCAATTTTGGGTGCAAGAAGGCAGTCGAATTTATACAGGCCTTCTTTCAAATCCAACAATTTCATTAAGTTTACGGAAAAAGGTAATTCAATCTATCCGGTGGAGTTGTTTAAGTTGTTTCGGAAGTTTCAAACTCGATCTTTTTAGAAAAGTAGTACGAAATACGGTGATTCATATTGGAATCAAAGAGACTGGTTTGGAAATATTAGCAAAATACTTACTTTCATTTTTAGGCGAAAATATAATACGACAGTTCAAAAGTATAAAAACCAACTACGCATACTGGGTCCAGATGGTTACCCAATACCGAATGAAACTTTTTGGAAACTACCGCAAGAGGAATGATACGTAGAGATATTTTAGAAGGCTTACTTTGTCATATAGTGCAGTTACGAATGAATTTTTAGAAAAGATCTTCTTTGATCTGGATCATAAGCAGGGAGAAATATTAACTATCCATTCTGGTCCATGGTCTGTTTTATAATCAAGTCTTAGAAAGAATTCAAGCAATGAAAAAAGTGATTAGCTTTAGTCTTTGGGGAGAGAGAAAAAAATATACTGTCGGTTTGTTAAAAAATGTTCTGCTTACAGAACAAGTTTATCGTGGGTGGGATTGTTACATTTATTATGATAATACTGTTCCGGGCGATTGCATACGAGAGTTAGTAAAATATCGTCATGTGGAATTAATCAATATGGAAGGTTCCCCTATTCCAAAAATAATGTGGAGGATCATAGCGATTGACAATTCAGATGTCGAGATAATGATCGTGCGAGATGCAGATTCAAGATTGAGTGAAAGAGAAAAATCAGCCGTTGATCAATGGTTAAGAACTAACAAAAAATATCATATCATGAGGGATCATCACATATTCCACGATATTCCGATGCTTGGTGGAATGTGGGGTATGAAAAAAGATAATTATGTGATGAAAGATTTAATATTAGTTTGGTGTGGTAAATTAGATTCGATACCTTTATTTGATAATGATTTTAACCCTTCCAACAAATCTTTTGGGTTTGATCAACAATTTTTAAGGGAAGTGATCTATCCCAAAGCTTTACTCTCATGTGTATGCCATGATGATTTTTATAACTATCCGAGCAATGTTTCATATCCTAAAAAACGTACGAGTAATAAGGATTTCGTGGGAGCTATTTATAATGAAAACGATATTTATGACTACGATAGAAATGGATTAGTCCCTACAAGTTTGGGGCAAAAATTGACTTGGAAGTTTAGGTTGCAAATCTTGCCTCAAATTAAGAGAAGAGTGCCCAAAACACTTAAGAGATATTGGCGCCAGCTACTTAGATTTCATTAAATAATGGGTACACTTTATAGCCACGATAAGTCTGATGCATGAATGCACGACCGTAAGAGTCTCTGGGAATGGCGAAGTCTTCCCAGTGGCCGGTCAAGGAGCTGCCTAAGATGCTTAAGGTCTCTGGGAACGCTGTTGGCCAAATTCCGTTTGAGGTTGGCCCAGACAAATTCATCGGGATTAAGCTCGGGCGCATATCCCGGGAAGTGAAAGGTCTGGATTCGAGGATAGCTCCCAAGGAATCGTTCGATGAGCTTGGCCCGGTGGATCGGGCTTCTGTCCCAGAGAAGAACGATCTGGCCTTTGAGGTGGCGGCAAAGGTGTCGGAGGAACTGCCCGACTTGTCTGGCTCGAATGTCCTTGTTGGCATAAAAGCGCGCGTAGAGTCCGAGACGTTTCCTCTTGGGCGAGACCGTAATGGCCGAGATGGCCGAGATTTTTGTCCACCGTCCGGCGACAACGAGGGTTGGAGTTTTTCCTTTAACCGACCAGGTTCTTTGAAGATTGGGGATGAGAGAGAATCCGCTCTCATCCAGGAAGACCAAGCGGGCTCCAAGCCGAATGGCCTTTTTTTATATGCGGCCAAACGTGATACTTCCAGTAGCGGATGGCTTCCTCTCGGCGTTCTTTGGCCCTCTTCTGCGGCTTCTGGCAGCTCCAACCTAAGCCGTTCATCAGATTCCACAAGTTGCCGGTACAATAACGTACCCGGAAGTTCTTGCGCACGACCTGGCCGATACGCTTCAAGGTCCAAAGATCCGTCGAGTAACCGGCTTCCAAGGGCCCTTTCACCAAGACGCGCACCAGGGTCTTCTTCTGCCGATCCGACAGAAGCGGAGGTCGGCCCATATGGGGTTTGGACTTCAAGCCCAGCCGTCCTTTCTTCCGGTAGACTTGCTGCCAACGCACCACCGAACTTAAAGACGCGTCCACTTTCTGTGCTACCGAGCGGTAAGTTTGGCCTTGTTTCAATAAGCGGACGGCTAGACGCCGCCGTTTTTCGAGTGTTTCGGGGGTGCCGTGAGGTCTCATCAAATCCTCCAAGGTTACCCCTGTAATATCGGCTAGAAATGGTATCCATTGAATGCTGAAATCTCAGTAATAGGAGAAATTCCTTTTCTTTAACATCACATGCACTCTCCGATCTTAGCTGAACTTCCGCCTCCGCCATTGGGAAAAATTGGTTGGCCTTGGACGGAAGATTCTTCCCAACTTCCCGATAGAATGCCTGACGGCCGCCCCTGGCCCAAAATTTCGATTGTCACCCCCTCCTACAATCAAGGCCAATTCATCGAGGAAACCATTCGTTCCGTGCTGTTACAGGGATATCCGAATTTGGAATACTTAATTGTTGATGGTAATAGCACAGATCAGAGTCGAGATATCATTAAAAAGTACGGCAAATACTTGTTATATTGGATTAGCGAACCAGATAAGGGACAAGCAGATGCTATTAATAAAGGGATAGCACAAATAACGGGAAATATATTCACATATATAAATTCTGATGATTCATTAACGCCAAATGCTCTTTTAAAAGTAGCAAGTTATTTTATTGACCACCCTGAGAGTTCAAGTTTGCGGGGAGGCTATAAAGAGGTTGATAAGGCCGGCACAGTAATTAAAGAACTTATTTATGAGGACCCGATATCGTGGGAAGATATGGTGTTGGGAAAGACTTGTGTACACCAGCCTGGTGGTAGAGTCTTTTTGAAGGTTGAATTTTTACGCTCAGTAGGGCATTTTCAGATAAACTTAAAATATACATTTGACCTAGATTTTTTTATTCGTTTTCTTATGAAAAATCAAATGGAGTCATTGCCCGCAATATTTTCCTGTGTTCGAATTCATAATGAGGCGAAGACACAAAAACTGTCGAATATTTTCGACTTCAGTAAGGAGAGATACGAAGTGTTAATGGAATATCTACCAAAGATTAAAGGGAAACGGCTTTCCAAGGCGATAGCTTTTCGTTCTCTAAGACTTTGTTATATTACCTCAAGTTTTCGATATAAAAAAAGTAAATTCGTTCAAAGGATTTCCTTATTAATGAAAGAACCCATTCTTTGGACATCGCCGTCTTTTTTAAAAAAACTTTTTATCAAAGATAAACTGTAAATCTCAAGAAATGCGAATTCTGATTATAACGCATGCGCCACTTTCATCTGAATTTGGCGCTGGACAAATGGCACTTAATCTTGGTGAAGCATTGCGTAAAATTGGATATGAAGTAACACTTTGGTCGCCTTATCCGATATTCCATCAAATAAAGTGGTGGAATAGTACTCGGCATATGCGACTCAAGCTGAAAGACTTTCTTAAGACTCAACAGCCTTTTGACATGATTGATTGTCCGGCAATATTTGTGACACAGCAAGTCAGCAAATCAACTTTAGTGGTTGTAGCCCGTAGTGTTCAACCCGATGTCCTTTACCTCGTAAGTGGAATATTTCACCCAGTAGAAAAAAATATTAAAACAATATTTAGAACTGTGGCGAATGGGTTGTATTTTTTATTTCAGGTATGTTGGATATTTCAGGGCTGGAAAAGAGCCGCCTATATTCTGTGTCTAGGGAGTTTAGAGTTCCAATGGATGGTGAAGCAATTTCCCTTCTGGAAAAACAAAATATTTTCTTACGTTAATGCCATTTCAGAACAAGATCGAGAACTATTAGCAAAAGTTAGGAACAATAGGCAAAGGCCGCGGCGCGGTATCCGTTTTCTCTGGATTGGTCGGTGGGTTTCTCATAAAGGACCTGATGTTTTGCTCAACTTCATTCATCAACGGGCTGAATTGTGCCCTCACGATACTTTCACGATTGCCGGCTGCGGTATGACAGCACAAAAAGATTGCCCTGAGAAGCTAGTTCGTTCAGGAAGGCTAGAAATAATACCTACATTTAATAGAAGTGAACTTTATTCTTTGTTGTCCAGCCATGATGTTGGATTATTCACAAGCCGTGTTGAAGGATGGTCTCTTTCTCTTGTTGAAATGTTAGAATCGGGTATGCTTGTTTTTGCAACTCCCGTTGGACCTGTTCCTGACCTTCAGCCTTATTTTGAAGAGACTCTTAAACCGTTTCCTCCGCCTTGGAAGATTTCGTTGAGTAGTATTAATTATGAATTGTACGATAATTATTGCAAAATATTTTCGTGGGATAAAATAGCTACTGACTATATCGCGAAAACAGGTCCTCTTCTCGTAAATGATATACGAAGCGATTAATCAGGCCGTTTTATCATGTATTCCAGAGACTACAACACATTTACTCGATATCGGATGTGGCTCGGGAGCATTAGCTAAACAAATCAAAAGTTGCCATCCTTCTTGTAAAATAGTTGGAATTACTCATTCCAAAGAAGAGGCAAATTTAGCATCATCATATCTAGATCAAATATTTATTTTGGATCTTAATAATTTTAATTCTTGTGAAATCGGGCAGTTTGATTGCATTGTCTGCAGCCATATTTTAGAACACCTTTCAGACCCAGAAATATTCCTTAGTAAGCTTCGACAAAATTTGACTTTTGATGGCATTTTAATTATTGCTCTGCCAAATGCTCTGCATTGGAAGCAACGTTTAGAGTTCCTCAAAGGGAATTTTAAATATACTGAAGGTGGGGTTATGGATAAAACGCACCTCCGCTTTTTCGATTGGATGACTGCTTTCGAATTAGTTCAAAAGGCGGATTTTAAAATCACGTCGCGAATGGCTGATGGTTATTTCCCTTTACCTGTTATAAGGAAAGTATTTCCTATCGTCGCTTCTTCTATCGACCGGTTTGCAACCAAATGTTCTCCAGGCTTGTTTGGAGTGCAATTTATTATTATTGCTCGCAAAGAGTAATTTCCCCATGGCAGGTGCACAGTTGTTAGCCAGTATCATTATTCCAACATACAACTATGCCAATTTTATTTGTGATGCTATTGATAGTGTATTAAATTCTGACTTTCCACAAAATCAACTAGAAATCATCATCATAGATGATGGTTCAATAGATGGAACTGCTCAAAGAATCGGAATTTATAAAAATCGTATAAAATATATCCTTCAAAGAAAAGCGGGAAAAGCACAGGCGACTAAAGTAGGAATTGAATATGCACAGGGGAGATATTGCTTTAATTTAGACGCAGATGATTTGTTTCTTTCTAGGAAAATTCAACAAGTTGTCAATGTTTTCGAGCAAGATAGAGACCTTGTTCATGTTGCGCATGCTGCAATCTGTTGGGAAATGGCAAGCAACAACAGGCAAATCGAGTCAATCCCGAATGTTTTAAAAGGCCAGAAAGTAAATGGTAAAGAATTGCTTTCTTATTTTTATAGACGAAAAATGCTTTTTGGTGGTGGCTCGACGTTTGCTGCTCGAACAGATGTTTTGAAGCACATTCCTATTTCCAAAAACGTTGATATGCTTATTGACGAATATTTGATTTTGTTCACTTTGAAATCGGGATATTCCTATTTTATCGAAGAACCCTTATCGATTTGGAGAATTCATGATAAGAATTTTTCTAATCCTACCATGGGCATATCAAAAGATAACGATAAAATGCAGAGGAATGTGACAAGCATGAAACTAATAGAGGATGTTCTTCAAAACAATGATTTCCCAGAAGATGTTAAAAAATTGTATTCATTAAAAGTAAAAGTTTCAATAATCAAGGCTAGGGAACAACTAGGTAAGAAATTATTAAGCGATGTTTTTGATATGTGGACTTTTTTTATCAAAAATAGCTACTTGTATAAAAGAGATTTATTTAAAATTATAAAAAGCTATACACTGTTGAATAGAACCCTTCCGGTTATTATTTTAAATTTGCTAAGGAAAATAAAATATTCCTTTTCTCAGATCGGATAAGGAGCTAGAGATGATGCAAGCAATTGTTCAACGCATCTTCATTGGTTAAGATGCGGATTGTTTATTTGAATCCTATTGGGCAATTGGGTGGTGCAGAGAGTGCCTTGCTTGCAGTTTTGGCAAATTTGAGAAAGAAAAGGCCTGATTGGCAGTTGTGCCTAATTGTAGCTTCTGAAGGGTCATTTACTTTCTTTGCTAAAAAATTAGATGTAACTACTGAGGTGCTTTTTTTTCCAGAAAAGTTGGCTGCTTTAGGGGAATTTGAAGAAGGTGCGCCAAAAAACAAAGTTAATAAACTTCTTGCTTTGACATGGAAAATTTGCGCTATAAGTCCAAGCCTCTTTCAGTATATCAAAAAACTTAAAAAAAAAATCGAAGCGGTTCATCCGGATTTAGTCTACTCGAACGGTTTTAAAATGCATCTATTAGGATTATTCGCACGGCCACATAACACGCCTGTTATTTGGCATGTTCATGATTTTGTGAGCAATCGCCCGATTATGTCTTGGTTATTTCGGCACTATGCAAAAGGTTGTGCTGCCATTATTGCCAATTCTCAAAGCGTTGCCCGAGATATTCAGCAGCTATTGAGAGATCAGCGCAAAGTTCATACGGTTTATAATACAGTGGATTTAACTCGTTTTTCACCGGAAGGGGCCACTCTGAATATCAATTCACTGGCAGGACTCCCTCCCGCCAAGCCAAAGACAATTAAAGTCGGATTTATTGGAACTTTCGCCCGCTGGAAGGGACAGGAAGTTTTTCTAAAAGCCTTATCCATTATCCCTCAAGATTTACCCCTGCGTGGTTATGTTATTGGAGGCCCTATTTATGAGACTGAGAATAGTCAGTATGCGTTAAATGAGCTAAAGGATTTGGCTAAGCAATTTGGCATTCCAGAAAAGGTTGGATTCACCGGTTTTTTGGAAGATTCAGCTTCAGCCATTCGATCACTAGACATCGTGGTCCACGCCAGCACTCGACCTGAACCTTTCGGGCTGGTTATTATTGAAGCCATGGCTTGCGGTAAACCTGTGATTGCAAGTAAAGCCGGTGGTCCAGAAGAAATTATTGTGGACGGAGAAAATGGACTTTTTCATACCCCTGGCGATGCCAAATCACTTGCAGATGGCATCATGAGGTTAGCAGAAAATCCTGAATTGCGTAAAAAACTTGGCGAAAATGGAAGAAAGACCGTGGAAGAAAAATTCAATTCCGCTCATTTGGCAGAGCGCATCCTTCCAATTTACGAAGAAGTTCTTGCCTCAAAATCCTAATGCGTGTTCTTCATATCTATAGCGGCAATCTTTTTGGCGGTATTGAGACTCTCCTCATTACTCTTGCTCGAGAACGCCATTTGTGTCCTCAAATGGAACCCCATTTTGCTTTGTGTTTTGAAGGTAAACTTTCCGATGCGCTTAGACGAATAGGAATTTCTGTGCATATTCTTGGGAATGTTAAGTTTAGTCAACCATGGACGGTTTGGAAAGCGAGACGACAACTAAGTAAGGTGTTACATCATTTGTTACCAGATATTGTTATTAATCACGAGACTTGGACTCATTGTTTGGCAGCGCCTGTAATACGTTATAATGGTATCCCAATCATTTTTTGGATGCATGGCTGGGGAGTTGGCAATCGTTGGTACGAATATTTAGCACGAAAAACGTCCCCGACTGGTATTTTGGCTACTAGTTATTATTCATCCAAAAGTTTGTCAAAGATATTTCCAAACGGTAAAACCGAAGTTTTATACCCCCCAGTTTCAAGATTACAATTTAATGAAGAATCTAGAGCTTCCTCTCGCAATAACATCCGTGACTCGTTGGCTATATCTCAAGAATCGACAGTAATTTTAACCGCAGGAAGAGTAACTCCTTATAAAGGTTATTCTTTATTGATTAAAGCTCTGAACCGAATAAAAGAAATACCAAACTGGGTTTCATTAATAGTAGGAACTCCGCAAACAAAAGATGAATCCAAATACTTTTCCCAAATTCAAAAATTAGTTTCCAAGTATGGATTACAAAAGCAGATAAAGTTTCTTGGCTATAGAAATGATGTTCCTTTACTCATGCGCGCGGCTGATCTGTTTTGTCAAGCTAATGTGGGAGCAGAACCATTCGGGATTGTCTTTATTGAAGCGCTTTATGCGGGTCTTCCAATAGTTACAACGAGGTTAGGAGGTGCAATTGAAATTGTTACAGATGGTTGCGGTAAACTGGTTGAAGCTAATAATGTTGGTGCATTGTCGACGGCTCTATTAGAGTTAATCGCTGACCCAGAAAAAAGACAAAAACTTGGGGGAAATGGATTAGCACGTGCCAAGGAATTATGCGACCCTTATCAAAGATTAAGTCAACTTCACATTTTTTTGGAAAAAGTTTTGGCTCAAAATGCTAACTTCAATTAAGATCTCTTTATGCAAAACATTTGGATTAAGTTGATTGGGTGGAGAGCTACTATATTACAAGGTGATCCTACAGTCGTTGATCGATGGAACTGGCTAAAGAAATATCACCAATGTGGACCAAAAAAGACTCTCGATGCTGGCTGTGGTCAAGGTGCTTATACAATGTATTGTGCCAAAAGGGGCAATTATGCTGTGGGGATTTCATTCGATCAGGCACAACTTAAAACCGCATACGCACGCTCTAAACTCTTAAAACTGTCGAATCTAGAATTTCATATAGTAGATTTGCGCCATTTGAGCGAGAGTAAGATTCAATGTTGTGTCTATGATCAAATCATATTGTTCGAGACGCTTGAACATATATATGACGATGAAAAAGTATTAACTAATCTTAGTAATCTTTTATGTCCTGGTGGAATCTTATTGATCACAGTGCCATTTATAGATCATAAACCTCTATATGGTGAGAAAGTTTCTGAGTTTGAAGATGGGGGGCATGTCCGATGGGGGTATAGCCCTGGTGATATAAATAGATTAATTAATAAAAGCGGGTTAGAAGTGATAGCACAAGATTTCATTAGTGGTTTTGCTTCACAAAAAACAGCAAGTATGCAATTTTATCTTCGGAAATACAATACTGCTTTGGCGTGGCTTCTAACTTTTCCTTTAAGATTTTTTTGCTTTTTGGATACCCCTTTAACTCGTTTCTTACATTATCCCTATCTCAGTTTAGGAGTGTTAGCAAGAAAACGATAAATTTTTTGCTCGTGCTTAAACGATTAATGGAAAGCAGATTGGATGATTATATGAATGTTGAAAGCAAAGCGAGACAAAGCAAGGGTATGAGTAACAATGCTATTTATCATATAGTAACGAAAAGTATAGCCGCAAAGCATTTAAAGGGCAGAATATTGCTAGATGTTGGTTGTGGGAGTGGAAATCTTTGGGCGTTTGTCTGTAAAAAATTTGATCGCTATATTGGAGTGGATATCGTGCAATATGAGGGATTTCCTAAAGAGGCCGAGTTTATCTCTTGCAATCTAGAAAGTTACAAAATTCCTTTAATTGATTCATTGGCTGATGTGGTCTGTTCCATCGAAACCATTGAACATTTAGAAAATCCACGCGCTTTTATGCGCGAGCTGGTTCGGTTAACTAAACCTGGAGGGTGGATTCTTGTGACCACCCCGAACCAATTAAGTTTGTTAAGTAAACTTACTTTTCTTCTTAAAAATCAGTTTAATGCTTTTCAGGAAAAAACTGGACTCTACCCTACGCATATCACGGCTTTACTGGAGATCGATTTAGTGCGAATGGCAACAGAATGCGGCTTGGTACATATCCAAATTGACTATAGCCACGAAGGAAGAATCCCATTTGCTTCGTGGCATTGGCCGAATAAACTCGGGTTTTATGGCCAAGCGTTCAGTGATAATGTTTGTCTTGTTGCTCGGAAAGGTTTTTCAAATGATATTTGATTCAATATTTAAACCGGAATACTTTTTTCAACCACGACATGCCTTACAAAGGTTGATTTGCTGTCAGAGGTCACAGAAGGATGAGTTTATTGACGTAAGATTGCCTTGGGGAATGCCGATTCGTGTTCGGCCATCTGAAGTGCAAGGCAAAATTCTATTAACCCTTGGCGTTATTGATTTGGCAGTTACCGAAGTCCTTTGGCGGTTGGCAGAGCCCGGTGAAGTTGCCGTTGATGTAGGCGCTAATATTGGGTACATGACAGCTGTATTAGCTGCTCGCGTCGGATCTATACCGGGTGGGGCCATTTGGGCATTCGAGCCGCATCCAGAAATTTTTAAAGAACTTGAATTTAATGTATCTCGATGGCGAACAAAATTTGACAAAATACATTTTATCATTCAACAAATCGCTCTTTCTGATGTTTCCCAGACAGCTGTCCTAATAGAACCTGATTCTTTCTCTTTAAATCGAGGGTTAGCTTTTATGAGTAAAAAAGATGATAAGCATACTTACGAGAGGATAAAAAATACTATTGAAGTGAAATCACTGCGTCTAGATGATTTTTCCCCAGAAAAAGAAGAAATTGGGGTTTTGAAAATAGATGTTGAGGGACATGAAGTTGAGGTTTTAAAAGGGGCCCAAAGGTTATTTGAGGAAGGAAAAATCCGCGACTGTGTTTTTGAAGAACACTCAGCTTATCCAACAGCCGCGACTTGTTTCTTAGAAAAAAAAGGTTACAAAATTTTTCGTATTCACAGAAAGTTTTGGAAGCCATTACTTTTAAGTACTGATTCTGAGGTTCCAAGGATTAAATGGCTTCCCACTAGTTTTGTTGCTACCCGACAGCCCAATAGGTTGATTAAAAGGCTCAAAGGCATCGGGTGGCAATCACTAAGTTATTTCAGAATAGATTAGGAAAGACCCTGTCACTTCGAAGTCATCACACAGAAAAATTATTACGATGCCTCCCCTTGAAAACATAGGATATTCTCATAAGCTAAAAACCTCTTCTGGAGCCTCAGGCGCTTGGGTTATAAGATTCATAGCTCTCCTTATTGTCTGCCAGATTTTGTTGCTCTTTGAAGAACTTCGACCGTTTAGGTTCGTAATTCGAACGGCGGGATTTGGCTTGAGTTTGTTTCTTTTTACAATATTTTTTATGAGGCCTTTACGGTTGAAGGCCCACCCTGCTCAAAAAATGGCTGTATTGGTAATGATGATCTTAATGCTTCAATTTCTTCATCCACAAGGTGGTTCTTTAGTTGCAAGCATCTTTCATATTCTCCTTTATTTGGCAGTTCTCGCACCACTTTTTTGGGTGCCAAAATTAAAAATAGACATCAAAATTTTCCGCCAGCTTGTTTTTATTCTTTGGGGGTTTCATACGTTAAGCAGTGTTTTTGGCATCTTGCAAGTTTATTTTCCCGACCGCTTTCAGGCCCAACTTTCTACGGTGATTGAATCCCAAGGCGAAGGTTATGTCAATAGCCTTCGTTACGAACTCTCAAGTGGACAAGAGATTTTTCGTCCCATGGGTTTAACAGATACTCCTGGAGGGGCAGCAATATCAGGATTTTATGCCATGATGTTTGGTCTTGCGCTTCTTTTAACGCATAAACATAACGTCTTAAAGTTATTTTGTATGATCAGTATGGTTTTGGGCGTGGCTTGTATGGTGTTTTCTCAGGTGCGTTCGGTTTTGGTGCTTGCGGGGGTTTTTTTATTAACCTTTGCATTTATTTTTTTGAAGGAAAAAAAATTTAAGAATCTCGCAAAAGTGTTGGTTGGAGGAACGATCATAGTTGTTGTGGGCGTAACGTGGGCTCTTACCGTAGGAGGAGAAAGCGTAAGAGAAAGATTACTTACTCTGGTGCAAGATAAACCAACAGGAATTTATTATCAGGAGCGCGGGCATTTTTTAGAAGCAACCATCAAAGAGTTAGCGCCTCATTATCCGCTTGGGGCAGGCCTTGCACGCTGGGGGATGCTTTCTTATTATTTTAATACCCCTGATGCTCTCTGGGCTGAAATCCAAATTACGGGATGGCTTTATGACGGAGGGATTCCTTTAATCGTAGTTTATTCGAGCATGCTTATGATGGCCTTGTGGATGGCAATGAAAATGGCAAAGATGCGACGGTTGTCTCCCGTGGGAACAGAGCTTAATCTTTGGGCCTCTATGCTGGTGGCCTACGATATAGGAAGTATTGCAATTACTTTTAATTATCCCCTTTTTATTGGTCAAGGAGGAGTAGAATTCTGGCTTTTCAATGCCGTTTTGTATGTGGTGTTTCGATCGCATCGTTTGCGTAGGTATCTTGTAAAAACAGAAACAGCGTGAAGCCTTATCTCATTGTCAGTGGTGATTTTGTCAAAACGGGGGGGATGGACCGTGCTAATTATGCTCTTGCCGAATACTTAGCTAAACAAGGATATGAGACTCATCTTGTAGCCCACCGGGTTGCCTCAGAACTAAAAATCTACTCCAATATTATTACCCACCTTGTTCCTAAAATTGGCGGCAGTTATTTTCTGAGCAGCCCTCTTCTGGATCAGGCTGGCTGGTACTGGGCAAAAAGGATTTCCAAAAAAGGTGGGCGGGTGATTGTCAATGGAGGGAATTGTCATTGGAATGATGTGAATTGGGTGCATTATGTTCATGCGGCCTATGAAGAAGTATCTGGAGGGAACTTCTTTCGACAATGCAAGGTATTAACTTCACGGAAGTATTTTCTTAACCAAGAGCAGAAGGCTTTGACAAGCGCCCATCTGATTATTGCCAATTCAGATCGAACAAAAAGAGACCTGATCGAAAAATTAGGAATTACGCCCCAAAAGATACACACAGTGTATTACGGTATTGACCCTCAAGTCTTCTGTCCAGCAACTTCTCAAGAGCGTACGAAACTTCGTCAGCAATTCGGGTGGCCTGAAGAAAAGCCCATAGTTGTTTTTATAGGTGCTTTGGGCGATTACCGGAAGGGGTTTGATATCTTATTTGAAGCATGGCAAAAATTATGCGCTGATTCCAAATGGGATGCAGATTTGATTGTTATTGGTTCAGGAAAGATATTGCTCTATTGGCAGCGCGCCATTGAACATGATCTTTCATTACGAATCCATTTTTTAGGATTTCAATCCGATGTTTCTGATTTGCTCCGAGCGGCTGACTGTTTAGTTTCGCCAACTCGATATGAAGCTTATGGTTTGGCGGTTCATGAAGCCATTTGCTGTGGTTTACCAGCGATTGTTAGTGAGAGTGCCGGCATCGCAGAGCGCTATTTATCAAATCTTAATGACTTATTGTTGCCTAACCCGGAAGATGTTAATGACCTCATTAATCGGCTTCGTCATTGGCAAGATAAGATGAGTGAATATCGAAAACTTGCCTGTGATTTCTCACAGAATTTTTGCCGAAATAATTGGGATGATATGTCCCAAAAAATAGTTGAGCTCATAGAAAACCCTTCTGCAAACTAACGGACCAAGCACGCCTGGCCTCTTGGCATGAAAGAAGTTCACGTCATCACTTGTGAATACCCCCCTCAAACAGGGGGGGTTAGTGATTACGTATATCTTATTACTTCTAAACTTGCATCAACAGGTTGGGTGGCACATGTGTGGGGACCCAGGCTTGAAGGTAAACCACCTGGTATATCCGGAGCCAGTTTTCATGATGAAATGGGCCGCTTTTCTCCTTCTGATATTAAGCGAACGGACAATCAGCTTAATCAGTTCTCGTCTCCGCGCCATTTGTTTGTTCAATGGGTTCCGCACGGATATGGTTATAAGTCATTAAATATCTGGTTTTGTTTTTGGATTTGGAAACGGGCGAAAGTCGACCGTGATATTGTTGATTTAATGATTCATGAACCCTTCCTGGGATTTACAAAAAAATCATGGAGACAAAATTTCGCAGCGCTTACTCATCGGATCATGATGGTTCTACTTTTAAATGCTGCAGATCATGTTCTTATCTCCGTTCCAGCATGGGAAAAACTTCTAATGCCTTATGCATTAGGCAAAAAAGTGCCTTTTAAATGGCTTCCAATCCCAAGTGGTATTCCGGTATATAACCTTAATAGAGAAAAGATTGCCTTGCTCAAAAAAAAGTATTTAGGTAATAGCGTGTTTCTCATTGGACATTTTGGCACTTACGGCGGATTTATTTCCGAGCTGCTTATCAGGATCATCCCAAAATTAACACATCATTGTCCTGATCGAAAATTTCTATTTTTAGGAAAAAATTCTGATAAATTTTGTGAACAGTTGCTCCAAGCTTATCCTGATCTCAAGAGTCAAATTTATTCGACAGGTATGCTGGATCAACAATCGTTATCCGAACATATACAAGCTTGCGATATATTCATTCAGCCTTATCCTGACGGGGTAAGTAGTCGTCGTACAAGCATCATGACACTTCTTGCTCATGGATTACCTGTTGTAACAACCAAAGGGTTTCTTACCGAGCCCTTATGGGTAAAAAGTAATGCAATTTTTCTGTCTAATAACATAGACAACGATAAGGTGGTAGAGTTAATAAAAAGATTATTAAATAACCCAATTGAAAGAAAAGGCTTAGGTGAAGGGGCGAAAATATTTTATCAACGAAACTTTAACATTGATTGTAACATTAAAAATTTGATAAAAATCCTTTCTTTATCTTCTAAGGCTTTATAAACAATTCGATGGGCGCTTCTCTTTTCACTATATGTATTGCAACGCGTAATCGGCCTCAGTGTTTGTCTCAGTGTTTGAACTCCCTTATTCTTTTGAATGATCTTTCGTTTGAAATTATTATTATTGATGATGCATCTGAAACTTCATATGTCCCAGCTATTGTAGGAAATGTTAGACTTAAATTTCGCAATCAGATTCAGTTTTATGAAAATACAATACAAAAAGGCTATATTTATAACCGTAATGAAATGGCAAAACGAGCTCAAACGTCTTATTTACTGTCACTTGATGATGATGCAAAATTGATGGATGCAGGAGCTATTTACAAGGCGTTATACATACTTAAAGAAGATACTCAAATAGGAGCTATTGCTTTCCCTCAAGCAAATGAAAATGGAACATTACTTCCTTTATATATGCAACCTGCGCCAGTTACCTATGCAGCCTATGTACCCTCCTTTCGTGGCTACGGCAATATTATTAGGCGTGATTTATTTTTGCGATTAGGCGGATATCGAGAGATATTTTTTTTCTCCGGTGAAGAGGATGAATATTGTAAACGAATGCTTAACGAAGGATTCCACGTTGTTTATCTACCTAATTCTAAAGTAATTCATTCTCATTCGCAGTTAGGAAGAGATCATTTGATGGGATTGAGATATGCAATTAGGAGTAAATGTTTTGATGCTATTTTAAATGAACCATTTCCGATGTTGATATTGAGCATTCCTTTTCGTATTTTGAATTATATGATTAATAAAAAAAAGTTATGTGAAGAAAGAAAAATTTTGGATAAGGCAGGAATAAAATGGTTGCTGAAAGAGTTATTTAGAAATGTCATTTGCCTTTGGCGCCAACGGCAACCTCTTAAATGGAAAACATACTTTCACTGGACTTATCTTAAGAGAAAAGCACCTCCTTATAAATTGGCCTAATGCCTGGTTTGTTTAAACATGAAAAAAATTATAATAAAGTAAACTTGGTATCATAGTCTAACTCGGCGATTTGGATGGTTTAGGAACCTTCACAAAACTAGCATGACGATATGCTAAAACTATTCTCGATAGGGCATTCGTATGCGGTGGCTTTAAATCGGAGGTTGGCGCATGAGATGGCAATTGCGGGTAAGAACAAATGGCAGGTAGCGGTTGTAGCCCCGAAATATTTTCACGGGGGGAGTGATTTACATCCGGTGTGTTTCGAGCCACTGCATGAGGAACCCTGCGATTTAATTTCATTGGATACGTACGGCTCACGATTTGTTCATTGTTTTATTTATGAATCTAAACTCCGGTCCATTTTGAAACAAAACTGGAATTTGATTCACTGCTGGGAAGAACCCTATGTCTTGGCGGGTGCTCAAGTGTCATTCTTCAAAGATACAAATATGCCTATTGTTTATCACACAGCTCAGAATATAAGGAAGACATATCCGCCGCCTCTTTGCTGGACTGAGCAATATACAATGCATAGAGCCTCCGGCTGGATTGGGTGCGGACACTCGGTGATCGGGACGTTAAAAGATAGCCCCAGTTATTCCAATAAACCAAAGAGAATGATTCCATTGGGTGTGGATATTGAAACATTTCAAACTAACCTCTCGATACGGAAAGAAACATTAAGAAAACTCGAATGGGAAGATTCTCAAATTCCTGTGATTGGTTACACCGGCCGGTTTGTTGCAGAAAAAGGGGTTTCATTTCTTATGTGTGTCCTGGATAAGATCAAATCTCCCTGGCGGGCACTTTTTGTGGGAAACGGAATTTTAGAATCTCAAATGCGAGCGTGGGCAAAGTCTTATGGAGATCAGGTTCGAATTGTAACGGATGCCAGGCATTTTGATATGCCGGCCTACTTAAATGCAATGGATCTTCTCTGTGCGCCAAGTCAAACCACAAAAAAATGGCGGGAACAGTTTGGGCGGATGATTATCGAAGCTTTTGCCTGCGGTGTCCCTGTCATTGGAAGTGACAGCGGGGAAATTCCTTATGTCATCGGAGATGCGGGAATTATTGTGAGTGAAAAGGATGAGGAGGAATGGGTAAGACAGATCAGTCAACTTCTTGAAAATCCTGAGAAAAGAAAGAGCTTAGCACTGGCCGGAAGAGAGCGCGCTGAAACAAAATATGCCTGGTCTGTAATTGCCCGGCAGTATCTGGATTTTTTTGAGGAGATTTTACAGAACAAGGAATAGTTGATTTTATGAATAGAATTGATAATAATAACCCTGTTTTTCTATCGTATTTTGATTAATATTCAATAATATGGCTTATCTTATTCCTGGGTAAACTGTTATGAAAAGAGATATAGAGAATGATTTATTGGAATGGAAAGAAAGTCCGTTAAAAAAGCCATTGCTGGTTCGCGGAGCTCGTCAAGTGGGAAAGTCTTACACTCTGACCCAATTTGGGCGGGACCATTTTAAGCACTTGCTAGTGGTTAATTTTGATAAAACGGTCGAGGTGCACAAATTTTTCACTTCGAATCTTAATCCCGCAAAAATTTTGAGAGACCTAAGCGCTTACTACAATACGGATATTGTAGCAGGACAGACATTGGTTTTTTTTGATGAAATTCAGGAATGCCCAAGGGCGATCCTGTTTTTGCGATATTTGTTTGAAGAAATGCCCGAGCTTCATGTGATCGGAGCCGGGTCGCTGCTGGAGTTTGTTTTACACGCTGAAGACTTTAAGATGCCGGTAGGCCGGGTGGATTACCTTTGGATGAAACCCTTATCTTTTGGAGAATTTCTTGATGCCACAGGGCACACCAAGCTGCGTCAGGAAATTCAAGAATTGACTTTGGAGAATCCATTCAACGAATCGATTCACAAAAAACTTCTTGAGATTTTGAAAGAATATGCTTATGTCGGTGGCATGCCGGCAGCGGTGGATGCCTTTAGCAAGGGGGCTTCTCTGAAGCAAATAAGGGAATTACAGGAATCCCTTATCAGGACATATCGCGATGATTTCGGAAAATATGCGGCAAGAGCTCATTACCGCTATTTAGACAAGGTCTTTCTCCTGGGGCCCAAAATGGCCGGAAAGAAATTCAAATATTCTCATGTGGATGATTCGTTGCAAATTCGCGATATTAAAAATGCCCTGGAATTATTGATCCAAGCCGGCCTGTTTTATAAAATAAAACATACAAGTGCACGAAGAATACCGCTTGAAGCTGAAGCTAGCGAAAAAAAATTTAAGGTTATTTTTTTTGATATCGGTTTGATGCAGCGGATATCAGGATTAGAGAATGAAATCTATTTTAAGGCGGATATTACCTCGGTTCATCAAGGCAGTGTGGCGGAACAAATTGCAGGTCAGGAAATTTTGGCTTATGCTGATCGGCACACGGACCCAAAGCTTTATTTTTGGACCCGGGAGGAAAGAGGTAGCTCAGCAGAAATTGATTATTTGATTGCTCACGAAGCGGATATCTACCCTCTGGAAGTCAAATCGGCTAATCCTGGACGACTCAAGAGCTTAAGGCTCTTCATGCGTGAACGGTCTGTTAAAATCGGCATCCGGCTTTCGCATCTCCCCTTATCTTTTCATGATCAAGTATTGTCCGTTCCTGTTTATGCCGTCGAAAGAATGCCGGCGCTCATTCATGCCTGTCTCTAGTGCGCTTTGACACTTGAAATTGGCAGTTCCAATTTCAAGTGAGCACGAGTACTGTGAACATCTACATCATCGTTGTCGGACATCAAATCCGACACACTTTCGGAGAAGAACATCAAGTTCTTCCCGAACACTTTAGGAGATGAACGTCACGTTCATCCCTAAGAGTGCTCGCGCAAAGGCGCGCGGCGAAGTGCTCGCGCAAAAAGCGCGCAGTGCGATGAGTACTGGCGCAAAAAGCGCCGGTAAAATCAAAAGTAACACAGTACTAACCCCTTTAACCGCAATGAAAATTCATCTATTCAGGAATGCTCGGCTTGATGCGAAGCCAAGTATGCAGATTTATGCGGATAAGCTTGCTCAGCACCTGCGGCAATTATCTCCCTGGAGTATTCAAGAAATTTCTATTCGAGGAACCAAGCTCCCGCTTCTAAAAGATTCCCTTTCTAAAGATTTTTTTTATCCTGTCTACGCCCGTTTTAGGCAGGGCGATATCAACCACATCATAGATCATAGTTACGGAAGCTTAGCTTATGCTCTTGATCCTGACAGGACAGTCGTCACCTGCCATGATTTAATCCCGCTTGAATTGGATTCTCAATCTTCCTGGCTTGGAAAAAAGAAATTTCTTTACAATATTCGCGGGATGCTGCGTGCTAAAAGCATTATTGCGGACTCCGAAAGTACCAAGCAAAGCATTAAAAAGCACTTTTCTTATAAAGGCAAGATTCACGTGATTTATCCCGGTGTCGACGAGTGCTTTAAGAAGATAAATGATCCACATGAAATTCGAAGAATCAAAGCGAAATTCAAAATAGAGAAAAAATACGAATACTTGCTGCATGTTGGAGTTTCGATTCCCTCCAAGAATATAGAAATGATTCTTAACGTATTGCCGGCCCTTCCTCAATGCCGGCTCATAAAAATCGGCTCATTCGGAAGATCACAGCTCGAGTTGATTCAAAAGCTGAATATAGAAAATCAAATTTCTATTTTTTCCAATCTCGAGCTTAATAATCTTGTTGGGATTTACAATGTTGTTGACGCCCTTGTCTTCCCTTCATTTTTTGAAGGATTCGGTCTTCCCGTTGCTGAGGCGCTGGCCTGTGGATGCCCTGTGATATGCTCTAACACAAGTTCTTTACCCGAGGTAGCAGGAGATGTAGCTCACTATATTGACCCTCATTCAGAAAATTCACTCGAAGCAGCGATTGAAGAAGTTTTAACCGATGAAACTTTACGAAACAAACTTATTCAAAAAGGATTCACGCAAGCCCAAAAATTTAATTGGCAAAAAACCGCTTCAGAAGTACTAAATCTTTATAAACAAATTCCCCAATCATGAACCAGCATAAAAAACTGCAAGCTCTGCCCATCTTCAAAAAGGAACGCTTGATGATTAATGTAGGCGTTATTGGTTTTGGACATTTGGAGCCTTGCTACATTATAAATTTTTTCATATAGTGATGAAAAATAGAGCTCTTGCAATTGCTTTCCCTTAAAAACTTAAAAATATTTTTTTTGCTTGGAATAGGCATTGCATTCATTTACCTTGCCGTGCTGCCTCCAACTATTTATTCCGTTGATGGACATGCTATGCTAGCTGCCGCAGAATCGTTAGTGACTAAACATAATTTTAGTGTACCGCCCTCAATGGGCACTTTAGGTCCGGATGGTAATTACTATTCTCACTGGTACCCCTTACTATCGATCTTAGACATCCCTTTTGTGATTATGGGGTTAGGATTAGGTAACATGCTCCATTTACCAGGTCATTACCTAGCGGCTGTTTGTTCTTTATTATTGCCGATATTATTAACGGCGGGGACCGCCAGTTTTGTTTTTCTTTTGGCTATAAGGTTGGGTAGCAATCATAAAAATGCTTATTTAGTAGCAGTCGCTTTTGCTTTTGGAACTATTGTATTAGTCTACTGGCCTTTTGCACATTTTAAGGATTAGTTGATGACAAAGTATTCAAGAAAAAAAGCCCATTCTCCGATGCGAGTGGTTGAGAACGCAACTCAACACAACCGGAGAACGGGCTATGATTCGATACC
>Ga0247727_10000176_pt1 | contig 145406 bp, 117 predicted proteins | sample WisWelCaveWW1625_FD_202498 | JGI IMG/M metagenome (GOLD analysis project Ga0247727, IMG submission 202498) | Biofilm microbial communities from Wishing Well Cave, Virginia, United States - WW16-25 | ecosystem: Environmental > Aquatic > Deep subsurface > Groundwater > Cave microbial mat... | reverse complement strand
GAACCCATGCCTCCAAGGTTTGCTTTTGCTCCGGAGTCATCGGCAGACTACTGGCTGGATTCCACATGCTGACGAGCATATCGTGAAATCCAGCATTGTAAAGAATTAACTGTTACACAACACTAGTGGTTGTCCAAGCCGGGGTCACCGGGCGCGGTTGCGGTTGCGGTTTCGTTCTTTCATCAACGTTGTCAACGGCAGCGCGTTGATCATGTCCGCTTTCGTGAGCCAGCCTTTGCGTGCAGCGCCGACGGCGAGGCGCAGGAATCCCGTCTGCGAGTTGCGGTGCGAGTCCGGATTGATGACGCACTTCACACCCTTGCTCTTCGCGTGCGGCCACTGCCGCCAGTCGCGGTCGTCAAGCCGATTTCCCCAACGCCTCGAACTCGGCGAGCTTCGTCGCCGCGGCCTCCCACTGCGGCGTCAGTTGCGCAAGCTCGTCGGCGTTGTGACGGAACTCGCGATTGAATTCCATGGCCTTGCCACCGGCTTGATAGGTTTCCGGCCTCTCCAACTCAGCGGTGATCTCAACCTGGCGCAGTTCGAGGAACTGAATCCGGGTTTCCAGTTCACGAACGACCTGTTGGTGTTCCTTCCGAACGCGCGAACGCGCCTGGCGCTCCTCGGCTTCGACGCGTTTTTGTTCCTTCCTCGAAACGCCCTTTACCCCATCCCTCTCCCCATTGGAAAAGGAGAGCGTGGCCGCCAAGCCGGGTGCGGGGAATCTCGCATCACCCGCAGCCAACGCGGCGCGCGCGGAGACAGCCCTGGTCTTGTCGAGATAATACTGATAATCTCCCGCGTAGTGGGTCAGCAGCCCGGCGTTGATGTGAACCACCTTGTTGGCGAGTGCGCGGATGAAATACACGTCGTGGCTGATGAAAATGAGTGTGCCTTCGAACTGATCCAGCGCGTAAAGCAGCGCGTCAATGCTCGACAGATCAAGATGCGTGGTCGGCTCGTCCATGAGCAGGAGATTCGGTGGATCGAGGAGCAGTTTGACCAGCGCGAGCCGGCTCTTTTCGCCGCCGCTCAAGACGCTCACCTTCTTGAACACGTCGTCGCCGGTGAAGAGAAAGCAGCCGAGCAACGTGCGGACGAACTGCTCGGTGACGCGCTGTGGCGTGTCGAGGCCTTCCTCCAGCACCGTGCGCTCCGGGTGCAGCATGTCCACGCGGTATTGCGAGTAATAACCGGCCTTGGCGTTGTGCCCCAGTTCGCGCGCGCCCGCCTGCGGCCCGACCACGCCCGCGAGCAGTTTCAACAACGTGGATTTGCCCGCGCCGTTCGGCCCCACGAGCACGATGCGCTGGCCGCGCTCCGCCTCGAAATCCATGCCGCGATAAACCGCGTTCCGGCCGTAGGCGAAGTGAATTCCCCGGAGGCGTGCGACCCGCTGGCCGCTGCGCTGCGGTTGCGGGAAGGAAAAGCTGACCTTGCGGTCGTCGCCAGCCGGTGCTTCGATCTTCTCCATCCGCTCGATTTGTTTGAGCTTGCTCTGCGCCTGCGTGGCTTTGGTGTTCTTGGCGCGGAAACGGTTCACGAACTCCATCAGGTGGGCGATCTCGCGCTGCTGATTCTTGTAAGCGGCGAGCAGTTGAACCCCGGCGGCTTCGCGCTGGACGAGATACTCGTCGTAGTTGCCGCGGTAGCGGATCAGTTTGGCCTGGCGTATCTCGACGATGCCGCCGACGAGGTTGTTGAGAAACTCGCGGTCGTGGGAGATGACCAGGATCGCGCCGGGATAGGCTTGAAGGTAATCCTGAAACCAGAGCAACGCCTCGAGGTCAAGGTGGTTCGTCGGCTCATCGAGGATCAGCAGGTCCGGCTGCAGCGTGAGCAGCCGGGCCAGGTGCGTGCGCATCACCCAGCCGCCACTCATCTCGCGCGCGGGCCGGTCAAAATCCGTCTCGCGAAAGCCGAGGCCGTGGAGGATTTGCTTGGCCTTGGCTTCAAGCCGATAACCGCCCAGTTCGTTGAAACGGTCATGGACGTCATCGTGGATTTCCTCCGGATGGAGGGCCTCGACGGGATGATCCGCGTCCCAAGCCCGGATGATGCGGCGCAGTCGCGTGAATTCCGGGGAGACGGCGGTGGCCAGTTCAACGACGGATTCGTCGCCGGCGGGCGCGCTTTCCTGCGGCAGGTGGCCGATGGTTAAGTTGCGAGCAGTGATGATCTTTCCCTCGTCCGCCGATTCCGCTCCGAGAATGAGCGAGAACAAGGTGGTCTTGCCCGCACCGTTCGGGCCGACCAACCCGATGCGGTCCTGGTGATTCACCTGAAGCGTGACGTCGGATAACAGAACCCGCCCGCCATACGCCTTGCTGATGCCAGCGAGCGTGAGCATGGAGCGAGGAACGTGGCAGATTGCCCGCTGGCAGGGCAAGTTTTGGGCGAGCCTTTCGAGATGTGGCTTGGCCAGAAATTACTTCTCACCGCGAATCATCGCCTGTTGTGCCTCTTCGACGCTTGCCGGGCTGGGCCAGACCGCATCGAGGCCGTCCCAAATCTGCCGGAAGGACACTTTCTCAGGTGGTTGCGACGGGTTGCCACCGTCGTCCTTGCCGTTTTCGCCAACGGAATAAAGGGCGAAGGTTCCATTCTCCCTCTTGGAGTACTTCAGCGGCTCTCCGTTCAGGTAATCTCTCGGAGCCGCGGCAAGGAAGTCAGGGATCAGGGAATCCAGTCTATGAGGAAGTCCACCGTGACGCAGACGGTAACGCTCGATCGCGATAGCCGCAATGGCCAGATTTCGCTGCGTGTCCGCCTTGGCAGTTCTCAAAATCATCGTTCCGCCGATGCTGAACGGTTCATTGGCAACCAGAAAACGCCAGCGATCATAATGACTTGGGGGATGTTCCAACGGCGAACCGCTGAGCAAAGGAACCGTTTCTGGTAACTCGTTGCCTTGTTCGAGTGAGCGGCGGGCCTCCGTCCATGACTGCCGTTGTGCGATTCGCCCTCCCGCAATAATCGACTGCCAACGCTCCAGCGCGTGCAGCGCATCCTGATCCAGCCAGACGAGCCGCCACAATGGGACATGGAGCCATCGCAAGATGAATCCCCTCGATGGCAGGGTGTAAAACTCTGCTCCAAGCAACTCGACCCCACTTTCGGTTTGTGCGATGAAACTCGCACGGGCAGCACGAGAAGCACGGAGTTGTTTGTAGTGCTCGATTGTCATCGCGCGCTCCATCTCACAACCCGCGATCATGTCCGTCAAAAAATCCAGGCGTTGCCAGGCGGCCTGAACCGGGGCCAGTTGTTCCTCAGTCCAACCGGGAGACTGCAACGCCGCCCAAGTCGAGTTCCATAGAATCGAACCGCAGGCGATGCGCACCAGTTGAGAAATGATCAACCGCTCGGATTTCTGCCTCTCCACGAGTCGCAGCGCATCTAGGAGTTGATCGCGGGCGTCAGTGGACCTGCCCGCATGCAGATCGGCGGCAACGCTCACCGACTGCCATTCCACAAGTTGCTTGAGTTGCAACAGCGGCGGTGAATGAAAATCAACAAACCCCTTGTCGTAATCGAAGCCCGTGTCGAACCCGGCCCGCTCTAAGACTTCGCGGACCGATTTTCTTAACCCAGGATCGGTCGCCAGGCCGGCATCAATTTGTCGCCACGTGTTCGTGGTTTTGCTGTCAGCCCACCACTCCGCCCGCCAGTTGACGATCGCCTTTCCCGGCTCCACGAATCGCAGCGAGGGTGGCACACTTCCCAGATTACTCACCACCGCCGAAACGCGATTGCTCAGGTCCAACACTTCGAGCGCCGCGTTCTGATTGGTGGGAGGGACCTCTGGTTTCAACTCTGCCACAGAGAGTTTTTCTCCGTGTAATTTCAACTCGTTGAGGCGTGTATGATAAGCGCGCGCACCGCGGCACCGCTCAATGCCGCCAGCGATCAAGACCAGCAGGCCGAAAATGAGCGCGCACCACAGTACAAGTTTCCGGGCTTTCTTCACGCAAGCGGAGTCTAAAGCCGATCCAGCCAACGGCGAGCAAATCTCAGCGGCTATTCCCGAGTCCGCTTCTTGGCCAATTCCTTCCTCAACTTTTCCAACGGCAGTGTGTTGATCACGTCTGCCTTCGTCAGCCAGCCTTTGCGCGCCACGCCGGCGCCCAGGCGCAGGAAGTCTGCGTGCGCGTTGCGGTGCGCGTCGGGATTCATGACGCACTTCACCCCTTTGCTTTTCGCATATGGCCATTGCCGCCAGTCGAGGTCGAAGCGGTACGGGTTGCAGTTCAGTTCGAGCCACGTGCCAGTCTCGGCACAGGCGTCAATCACCGCCTGCTGATTCATCGGATACGCCTCGCGTTCGAGCAGCAGCCGGCCGGTCAGATGGCCGAGCATGTGAACGAATTTGTTTTCCGCCGCGCGAATGAGCCGGTTCGTGTTCTCGGCCTCGTTGTTTGCGGGCACGTGCAGGCTCGCGACAACCACGTCCAGTTCAGCGAGCAAGTCGTCGTCGAGGTCCAGACGGTCTTTGAGGATGTCCACCTCGATTCCCGAAAGCAGCCGAAAATCGCTGCCGCGTTCGGCGAGCTGGTCGTTAACCTTTTTGATTTCCTTGAGCTGCTCACGCACGCGTTTCGCGTCGAGGCCGTTCGCTTGAAAGGACGACTTCGAGTGATCGGTAATGCCCCAGTATTGCAAGCCGAGTCCCTCCATGTGAGCGGCGATCTCATCGAGGTTGTTGTGTCCGTCGCTCCACGTGGAGTGGCCGTGCAGCGCGCCGCGCAAATCCGTCCACTCGACCAGTCTCGGAAGTCTTCCCGCCTCGGCGGCGGCGAATTCGCCGTGGTCCTCGCGCATCTCCGGCTCGATGTAGGGCAGATCGAGTTTTGCGAAAATTTCCGCCTCGTCCTTGCACGGCACGAGCAATTTCGGATCGCGCGTCTCTTCCTTGGACTTGAAGAGGCCGTATTCGTTGAGGCGCAGACCGCGCTGGATCGCGCGCTGGCGCATGACGATGTTGTGCTCCTTGCTGCCCGTGAAGTAGGCCAGCGCGAAGGGATATTCCTTGTCGCTCACGACGCGCAAATCGGACTGGATGCCGCCCTCGAGAATCACGCTCGCCTTCGTGTCGCCCTTGGCGATGACCTTGATGATGGCGCGCTGCGCAACAAAGTGTTCGATGACTTCGGCCGGCTTTTTGGACGATGCCAGCAAGTCCACATCGCCGATGACTTCCTTGGACCGCCGCAAGCTTCCTGCCGTGCTGCAACGCACCACTGCCGGATGCTGTCGCAGACTTTCCAACAACGGCTCGGCCGCGGCGAGCGCGTCGGCGAGCAGATGTTTGGAGGCGTATTGCCGCTTGCGCTCGATGCCTTCGAGCAGATTGGCCTGTGTTTTTTCGCCGAAGCCATCCAGTTCGGCGATCTTTCCGGCTTTGCACGCCGCTTCGAGTCTCTCCACGGAATCCACGCCGAGGGCCTTGTTGAGGGCCTGGATTTTCTTTGGACCGAGGCCGGGAATTTCCAGCATCGCGACCAGCCCAGGCGGGATGCTGGCCTTCAACTCGTCGTAATAACCCAGCTTTCCCGTCTCGACCAGCTCGGTGATTTTCTTTTCGAGCGCCTCACCAATTCCTTTGATTTCCCCGAGCCGTCTTTCCGCGACCAGAACGCCGAGCGGTTCTGTGAGAGCCTCGATGGTGCGCGCGGCGTTGAAATACGCACGCGTCTTGAACGGATTCTCGCCCTTGAGTTCGAGCAGCGTGCCGATTTCAACCAGGACCGCCGCGACTTGTTCTTTGTCCATGCGCCAACTATGAGCCAATGATGATTGAACGCAAAGTGTGAAACGGGGGCGGCTTCGTTGTCGCTGTTTTCGCCGAATGTGTTAGGCTGCGGCCATGCGACCCGGGACGTGGCCAATTTGCCCACGCGACAGATCTGCCGCCCGAACTCGGTCCATCCAGCGCCGGCCCGCTTTCACCCTGATCGAACTCCTTGTCGTCATCGTCATCATCGCGGTGCTGGCGTCGCTCCTGTTGCCCGCACTGTCCAAGGCCAAGGCCAAAGCATATCGGACGCAGTGTTTGAACAACCTCAATCAACTCGGCATCACCTGGCAGATTTACGCGGACGACAACGCCGGACGGCTGGCCGCGAACGGCTTTGCGATCAATCCCGCGCCGGGCGCCACCAGGCTGTGGGTGATGGGCGATGAACACATCAACCCGGGCGCGTTCATCAACAAAGATTACCTCCTCAGCCCGCAATACGCCCTGTTCGCCGATTACCTGCGCGCGGCGGAGGTTTACAAGTGCCCTGGGGACCGTTCGACTATGTCCGTCGGCGGGCAGCCCTTGCCCCGCATCCGCAACTACGCGCTAAACTGCTTCATGAATTGGGAATCGCCCGCCTCTGCCAAACCGAACCACCCCGCCTATCACAGTTTCACAAAGGTGAGCGACTTTGCCGTGTTCGATTCCACCCAGCTTTTCACTTTCGTGGACACGTCGCCCGTGAACATCTGCTTCTCCGCCTTTCAGATCATCATGGGCGGTTCCGGCTGGTTCTGGCATCGGCCCACCGTGGAACACGAAAAATCCGGCACGCTGGCGTTTGCCGATGGGCACGCCGAAACCCGCTTGTGGCGCGACCCGGAAACGATCGTAGCCGCGCGGGATGGTGGCCTGGCCGACGGCGCCCACTTCAAGTTCGTGTCGGCGGCCAATCCCGATCTCAAGTGGCTCCAAGATCACGCGACCGCCAAGAAACCGTGAGCCAGCCCCGTTTCGTGAAAACCCCGCCGCGCCGACGCACGCAACTTCCCATCGCCCTGACCATCGCCGGCTCGGATAGCGGCGGTGGCGCGGGCATTCAGGCGGATTTGAAAACGTTCGCCGCGCTGGGCGTTCACGGCGCGAGCGCGATCACGTGTGTCACGGCGCAGAACCCCAAACGCGTCACGGCCATTCAGGCGATCCGCCCCACCGTCGTGCTCCGGCAAATCGAAGCGGTGTTCGACGAGCTGAGACCCGCCGCCGTGAAGACTGGTATGCTCTATTCGGCGGACATCATCCGGGTGGTGGCGGAGTTTTTCGCGGAGGGCAAAAAACCGCCGCTGGTGGTTGACCCCGTGATGGTCGCCACGAGTGGCGCGACGCTGCTTCAGCCGAAAGCAATTCGTGTGTTGAGGGAAAACCTGTTGCCGCTGGCCGCGCTCATCACGCCGAACCTGGACGAAGCCGCGTTGCTCACGGGCCACAAGCTGTGCCGGCTCTGCGATCTGGAGGATGCCGCGCGGTTGCTCCACGGCGAATTCGGTTGTGCCGTGCTGGTAAAGGGCGGCCACCTCCGCGACGCGGCGAGGGCCACGGATGTTTTTTTCGACGGTCGAGAGGCGCGCATGCTGACGGCCCGCTGGGTACAAGGTGTTTCGACCCATGGCACAGGTTGCACGTTTTCGGCGGCGATCACGGCGTTGCTCGCGCGTGGCAACTCGATGCCGCGGGCGGTCCAAATGGCGAAGCAATGCGTCACCCGCGCCATCGCGCGGAGCTATCGCGCGGGCCGGCACTTCGCGCTTTCGCCGCAGCGCACGGATTGAACCGCTCGCCAGGACCAGTGGCAACTCTCGCTTTCCCTGACTCGCGTTGCCTGATATGAGTGGCAGGTGAACTTTTTCGTCCAACGCAGCGAACTGCGCGACCTCTACGACAAGGTCGCCGCCGGCGAACGCATTTCCGAAGCCGATGCGCTGCGGTTGTTTGAATCCAAAGACCTCAACGCCCTCGGTGCCATCGCGGATCTCGCCCGGCAGAAGAAGGTCGGCAATCGCGCGAGCTACATCATCAACCGCTACATCAACTACTCGAACTACTGCATCCTCTCCTGCCAGTTCTGCTCGTTCGCCCGCAAGAAGCGCGACGCGGACGGCTTCGAGCTGACCATCCCGCAGATGGTCGAGAAGGCGCGCGAGGCGTTGAAGCTCGGCATCACGGAACTGCACATCGTCGGCGGCCTGCATCCCTCGCTGCCGTTCAGTTACTACGTGGACATGCTCAAGGCGTTGAGCGCGCTGAATAACGAGCGTAGCGCAGCCGTCCCGGCTGCGAGTTCGGGCAGCGTCTCGCTGCCAGGTGACAAAACGACCGCTCCTTGCACCGGGACGGTGCAGGAACTCGCAGGCGGGGACGCCCGCGCTACACCAAGCAGCGCTCCCAAGCTCCAATTAAAATGCTTCACTGCGATTGAAATTCTCCACCTCGCTTGGCTGGCGAAGAAAACCATCGTCCAGACGTTGCGCGAATTGAAGGATGCCGGACTCGAATCGCTCACCGGCGGCGGCGCGGAGATTTTCCGCAAGGAAGTCCGCAGCGCCATTGCCAAGGGCAAGGAATCCGCCGAGGAATATCTGGACGTTCACCGCACGTGGCACAAGCTCGGCGGACGGAGCACCTGCACGATGTTGTTTGGCCACGTCGAATCGCTCGCCGACCGCGTGGATCATCTGCGGCAATTGCGCGCGTTGCAGGACGAGACGCATGGCTTCACCGGCTTCGTGCCCCTGCCGTATCAGCCGGAGAACAACGACATCCCGGTGCACACGCCCCCCACGGGCTTCGACGCGTTGCGCACCATCGCCGTGAGCCGCATCTACCTCGACAACTTCGATCACATCACCGCCTACTGGGTGGGCCTGGGCCTGAAGCTGGCACAGGTGGCGTTGAGCTACGGCGCGGACGATCTGCACGGGACGATCATCGAGGAACACATCTTCCACATGGCCGGCGCGACCTCGCCGCAATTGCAAACCGAAGCGGACATGATCAAAGCCATCCGCGAGGCCGGCCGCGCGCCGGTGCAACGGAATACTTTTTACGAACCAATCAAAGTCCTTGCAGAGGGCGCACCGTCACCGAATGAAGCTGAACCGCCGTCGGGCAAATCCAAAGTGTTGGAAGATAATTTGGCGACGGCTTAAGCGTATGAAACTTCGCGAAAAAGTCGTCGTCGAAGGTCTTCCGTTTATATGGTCAACGAATCTTTCCGACGACGGACTGCGCGAATTCTATGAGCTTTTTGCTGAGCGAATCACCGAACTTTGTCCTTCGGGAGCAGATCACGGCGAGCGAAAGCTGATTGCCAGTTGGTCTTACTTCAAATTTCGAGATGGGGTTTGCTTTTGGACCGCATCCGGCAACGAACACTCCGTTGCGTTCTGGACCGGCCAAGAGTGGGAATTGCGAAACGCACGACGAGAGGAAATCGACGAACTGCGGGAAGAGCAGGCGGTGGAGCGAGGCTTAATGGAAGTCGAAGATCGGCATCTTGCCGAAAAGACCGACGCAGCGATTGAAGCTGGCGAGTTTGACGCTGCCGCTGTACACGTCACTGCACGGATGAATTTGAGGCTGAACTCCAATGGCCTTCCCGATCTCTCTTACGATTGGACAAAGCGCCCCACCGAACTGTGGTGGGTGCTTACTAAATTTCCGGCTTCAGAATATGGGATTGAGTTTATCCGCAAGCATGACGCCATACCGTGGGCATTTGAAAGCTTCGCTCACTGGTTCTTCGCGAATTGCGGCCTGCAGGGTGACGAACGGGCCGAACAAACGTGGCGGATCTTCGAGGAAGGCATGAAGCTATTTCCGGATAATGCAAATCTCGCCAAAGCTGCCTGTCTGTATTGGCGTAGGTTGCGGCGCTATGATTTGGCTATGAAGGTTTGTTCCGATGCGATCAAGAAGGGATTCAAGGACGGCACAAAATCTGGATTTGAGGGACGGATGAAACGTCTTGAAAAGGAGTCAAACCAAGATCAAAGACAAAGGCCAACCATGAACTGGTTTCAAACGGTAGAAGCGGAAATCGAGACATTTTTCAATATGCAGAGCGTCAGCGAGGCAGAACTACAGAAGCGTGGACTTGCTGCGGTTGATGCGTTTCATGAGCTTTTCATGCGGTTAGTGGATGAATTGAAAATTCGCGATAGTTGGCCGAAACAAAGCCGCCGCTTTAACTTATGGCCCACGCAGAATATTGAGCAATCGGCCAAGATGCAGATCGACTTCACAATGGGTGTAGAACCAGTTGACGGTTGGTTCATCGAAGCTCCAATAGCCTGTGAGCATCATATCCGATATATGAAAGACGATTATTGGGCACACATCACAAAAATTGCTTCCATCGGAAAAGCCGAACTTGAATATAGTCCGCTCAACGAATGGGAGTCCTCGACCGAAATCAAACGACTTACACAGCACGAGGGGAGCTTGGTTTTCTCAATCGTCAGGAATTTTGTGCTTTTGGCGCTCACACCTGATCACAACGCATCCGTCGGCAGCATAAAAGTTTCGATGCCGCTTGATTCCGACGAAGCCAAGGTAACCCAATTCTTCCGAGACGGCTTAGAAGCGCTCTACCGCTCTAACTACCTCTTGCAGCGTTCCGATTATCTCGAACGAAAGCGCAAGTCTGATTAGCACCCGGCTTCAGCCGGGTGTCCGGCGTCGAGAGAAAATCCCAACCGCTTCAGCGATTTCCCGCGCGCGTTGAAGCCGTTGAAACGGCTGGCGTCCGCCAATTCCACAAACACCCAACTAAAGTTGGGTGCTAATGAGAAGATCACACTTTGTTAGCTCGCAACTCCCCGCTTTGCAGCCGGCGTTTGCTTCGGTAGTTTTCACCGCGTCAGCCATGAGCAAAGCCAAACAGACCACCATCGAGGTTCAAGGCACGGCCATCACCATTGTCTCGCAGAAGGAACAGGACTTCATCAGTCTCACCGACATCGCGCGGTTCAAGAACGCCGACCGTTTCGATGATCTGATCCGCAACTGGCTGCGAACCCGCGACACAATTGAATTCCTCGGCGTCTGGGAGCGGCTCAACAACCCCGGTTTTAATCCCGTCGAATTCGACGGGATTAGAATTCAGGCGGGTTTGAACAGTTTCACGCTGACGCCGAAGCAGTGGATTGAGAAAACCGGCGCGGTGGGCATCGTTTCCAGCGCCGGGCGCTACGGCGGCACTTACGCGCACAAGGACATTGCGTTTGAATTCGCCTCCTGGATTTCCGTGGAATTCCGGCTCTATCTCATCAAGGAATTTCAGCGGCTCAAGGAGGACGAAAACCGCCGGCTCTCGCTCGCGTGGAATCTGAACCGCACGCTCTCGAAGCTCAATTACCGCATCCACACGGACGCGGTGAAGGCGCATCTCATTCCGCCCGAGGTCACGCCCGCGCAGGCGGCCATCACCTACGCCACGGAAGCGGATTTGCTCAACGTCGCGCTCTTCGGCCAGACCGCCCGGCAATGGCGCGACGCCAATCCCAAGCTCGAAGGCAACGTCCGCGATTACGCCAGCGTCGAGCAATTGCTCGTGCTCGCCAACATGGAGGGCATGAACGCCGAGTTCATTCACATGGGTTTGCCACAGGGCGAACGGCTCAGGCGGCTCAATCAAATCGCCATCCGCCAGATGCAGGTGTTGACGGCAGGAATTCAGAAAGCGTTGCCGGGATTGAAAGGAAAGCAGGGCGAATGAGTCTGGCGGAGTACGGTTTTTTTCATTGAGCCACCAAGGCGGTTCGTATTGAAATGATTTGCCGGAGCTTTAATCATTTTTCCCAAAGGCACGCCTCCCGCTTCGTGCCGCTGGCGTATCAGCCGGAGAACAACGACATTCCGGTGCAGACGCCGCCCAGCGTGGCTCTCGACGCGTTGCGCACCATCGCCGTGAGCCGCATCTACCTCGACAACTTCGATCACATCACGGCCTACTGGGTGGGCATGCGGGATCGCAGCAGGTCGCGCCGTAGCCGGAGGCAAAGGCGGATCGGAGCGGAATCTTTGTCGCCCGCGATTTTCCAAAACTCCAGCCCCGTCGGAGCGACATCGGCGCGCGGCGTTCACGCCGCATTACCGTCCAAACCAACACGCCCGTCGCATTGCCTCGCCTCACGCCTTCGCCCGCTAAAGCGACCTGAAGGACGCGTTCCGGAGCGCGACCCAATCACGGTGAAACCGGCGCAACTTTACAGCTTTGAAACTGCTCCCACGGCTGCTACAGTTACGTCATGAAGCGCAAGAAAGCTCAAGTTGAGAAGCCGTCCAATGGCACAGTGCTCGCCGCGAAGGCGCGGGCCGAGTGCAACAAGTTGACGGACGCAGAGCGCGAAAGACTCGGAGAGGAATTCCTGAAGCTCTACTATGGCGGCGCGACCAAACCGGCCACAACTCGTCGCCGTTGACGCGAATGTGCTCTTCGACCTCGCCGACGGTTTGGACGACGTCGTGGACGCGGTTTCGGTCATTCGTGAGCGGCTTCACGCCGCCCGCTTTCTCATCCCGCCCACGGTTCAGCAGGAATTGGCGAACTGGGTTTTGCGCGGCGACGAACAAAAACGGAAGTCTGCGCGCAAGGCAATTCAACTGGGCCAATCGTGGCGGATCGTTCCGGCAAATCTTGTCGTCGTCCGGCATGGCATTGCCGAACGCATCGCGGAGCGGATTCGCACGCGAGGATTGATCCCCGACGAGGAGGTCAACGATTCGCTGGTGCTTGCCGAATCCGCGCTGCTCGCTTGTTCGATTCTGTTGAGCAGCGATGAGCATTTGCGCGGGATTGATTTCGAGCGGTTGACTTTGGAGTTGCAGACGTTTGATGTCACCGCGCCCGTCATCGCCACGCCGCGTGAGATCGTGCGGAAGTTTTTCCAGCGTTGACGTGACGCGCTTTCGTCGGCTTCGTGCCGCTGTCGTGTCAGCCGGAGAACAACGACATCCCGGTGAAGACGCCGCCCAGCGTGGCTCTCGATGCGTCGCGCACCATCGCCGTGAGCCGCATCTACCTCGACAACTTCGATCACATCACGGCCTACTGGGTGGGCATGGGGGATCGCAGCAGGTCGCGCCGTAGCCGGAAGCAAAGACGAACCGGAGCGGAATCTTTGTCGCCCCGCGATTTTCCCAAACCTCCAGCCCCGTCGAAGCTAATCTGTTTCCACGACCTCCCTCATCTGACCCTCTGCACATCAGAGCGTTTTCTCCCCACAGCCCTCACCCAGTCTTCGACCACTTTCTCCCGCTCCAACGGGCGAAGGAGCCTGGTCCTCTCCCCACGGCGGGGAAACAGCCGTCACCCGCGTCACTTTGCCCAGTGCGCGGCCCCTGATCCTACCACTTCAAGCCTTGCAGACGGTGCGCGACTTCCCCCGCATTGGCGCGGCTGTTGAAGGCGCTGATGCGGAAATAGCCCTCGCCCTTCGAACCAAACCCACTTCCGGGAGTGATGACCACGTTCGCTTCGGCAAGAATCCGGTCGAACGCCTGCCAACTGGTGACGCCCTTTGGCGCGCGCACCCAGAGGTAGGGCGCGTTGACACCGCCAAAGACTTTCAGCCCGGCCTTCTTCGCTCCGGCGCGCAAGACTGCGGCATTGCCCATGTAGTGTTCGATCAGCGCACGGACCTGGGCTTTGCCATCGGCGGAGTAAAGCGCCTCTGCCGCGCGCTGGACGATGTAGCTCACGCCGTTGAATTTCGTCGTCATGCGGCGGGACCAAAGCGGATGCAGCGGTTGGCTTTCGCCGGCCTTGGTCTGAGCGTGGAGCGACTTCGGCACGACGGTGAACGCGCAGCGCGTGCCGGTGAACCCGCCGTTCTTCGAGAAGCTGCGGAACTCAATGGCGCACTCGCGCGCGCCGGGGATTTCGTAGATCGAGTGCGGAAGGCTCAATGAATTTGCAGGCAGCCCCTCCCCCTCCCCTCTCCCCATCCGATGGGGAGAGGGTGGCGTCCCGCCGGGTGAGGGGCCGGATTCGTCCCTGATGTAAGCCTCGTAAGCCGCATCGAACAAAATGACCGCCTTGTGCTCGAGCGCGTACTTCACCCACGCCTCCAGTTGCGCCCGCGTGGCGACGGCGCCGGTGGGGTTGTTCGGCGAGCAGAGGTAAATCACGTCCACGTGACGCTTCGGCGGTTCGGGGACGAAGCCGTTGCCCGGACGGCACGGGAGATAGACGATCTTCGCGTAGTCGCCGGCGTCGTTGGCCGGGCCGGTGTGGCCGGCCATCACGTTCGTGTCCACATAAACGGGATACACGGGATCGCTGATGGCGATTCTGTTTTTGCTGCCGAGAATGTCGAGGATGCTGCCGCAATCGCACTTCGAGCCGTCGCTGACGAAAATCTCGTCGTCGGCCACGTCGAGGCCGCGGTCGCGGAAATCATTCTGTGCGATGGCGGCGCGCAGCCACTCGTAACCTTGCTCCGGCCCGTAGCCATGAAAGGTTTCGCGCGACCTCATTTCGTCCACCGCCTTGTGCATCGCGGCGATGACCGCGGGCGGCAGCGGCTCGGTCACGTCGCCGATGCCGCAACGGATGAGGCGGTTCGCCGCCTCGGGATTTGCTTCGCAAAACGCCTTCACGCGCCGGCCGATTTCGGGGAAGAGATAACCGGCTTTGAGTTTCAAATAATTCTCGTTGAGCAGCGCCATGGTGATGAATCTGGTTTCAGATCGAGCGGAGGGACGCTATCGAACGCGACGCGCAGAGGCGAGTTTGAAATCTCTCCGTCAGCACGACTTTGGGGCGCGCCATTTCTGGCGCTTCACCGCCCTCAACGATTGGACATCGAAGCGCCATGAATGCCGCGCTCCGAAGTCCATGGCTTCGACGCGCGAGCGGCGACCAGGCACAACCCAAAACCAAGCCACACCGCCAGCAAAACGTGCGAGGCCATGAAATACACCCCGCTCAACTCGTCCGCTTGCCAATCGGGCGGCAGGTTCAATTCGGCAACCATCAATGGCCCAATGCAAATCCAGATGGCGAACAAGCCACCCAGCCACAGCCGTCCGCGCGGGTTGATCCGGCGCCAGAAGCAGACTGGCAGGGCAGCCAGCGCCAGTTGCGTCCAGCCGAAGCTCTCGCCGGTGGCGGCAAGGTAGAGCCAGAATTGTCCGGCGAAGCGGCACAACTCGCTCGTGGGATTCGACCTCTCAAACTGGCCGCGGCTGAGGACGTGGAGGAATCCTTCGACGGTTCGCGGATAACCCCAATTGACCGGCGGCGTGGTCATCGAAGCGATAGGCACAAACAAATAAAACGCCAAGCCAAGGAACAGAGAGACACCGCAGACCAACGCCGGTTTCCATTCCGAACCGGCGCCGCGCGTCTTGCAGACGAGCACAAGACCGGCGAGCCATACGATGCAGAACGCAGTGAGCAACGGCCAGTTCAGCCGGTCGGGAAATGTGATCCAGATGCCCCATTGGAACAGGCCCGACGCAAAGCCGGCGATCGGAAGAACGAGCAGGGCCACGTCGCGGCCCAGTTTCGGCGCCGCGAGCATGATCGCGCAGACCAGGCCGGGCAGCACCACGATGATCTCCTGGCTGCTGGTCAGTTGCAGGCCAAGCAGCAGGAATGCCGCGTACAGAAAACGCCTGCGCTCGCGCGCGAACATCCAAAGCGTCAGCGAGAACAGGACGCCGGTGAAAAGCAACAGGCTCAACGCCCAGATGTCCGCGATCACCGCTTCGCGCCAGACCTCACGGCTGAACCCCAGGACAAGCCCCGCCGTGACGCCCGCCGCGCACCGCATCACAACCGCCGCACGCTGGCGCCGATGAGTGAAGCCCGACATGATCTCGCATACGAGGAGAACGCCCCGCGAAACCATGATGGCCACAAGTCCTGAAGCGGCGGCCGCCGCGCACGCGGAACCCAGCGACACGCGCCAGGCTACATTCGAGACCGGGATCAGTTTGATGAAGAGCCACGAGTAGATCGTCCAGACCGGATGGCCCGGCGGCGTTCCGACGCCGCCATACATCGCGCTGGTGGAAAGCATCCCGGACCATTCGAGCGTGACGTTCGTCGAAAGCGTGGACCCATACCCTGCCAGGGCCAGTCCGACCGTGACGAGAAAGCTCCACCAATCCGCGCGGTCAAGTTGCGTGGCCGTGTGCGTGAGCGCCGGCGGCGTTTCGTCTGGTTTCGCGGAGACTCCGCCGGTTTCCCCGGTCGTCCCGATGTCGTCGGCCATGGACGGGCTTTGGTTTCAACTGGATAGACACCGCGGGAGCGAGATTTGTATAAGTCGTTTGCCCGATTGAGGAATTTCGGAAACACGCGACGCCGGAGACGACGTTCCAATCAAATCAAAATCCCCGCAATCGTCGCCGTCAGATAGCTTGCCAGCAGGCCGCCGATCATCGCGCGAACGCCGAGTCGCGCCATGTCGGCGCGTCGCTCCGGCGCGAGCGAGCCGATGCCGCCCACTTGAATGGCGATGCTGGCGAAATTCGCGAACCCGCAGAGCGCATAGGTCGCGAGGGTGAAGCTGCGCTCGTCCACGTGCGTGTTCGGGCCGGTGAGCGAGAGGTAGCCGATGAATTCGTTGAGCACGATCCGTTCACCGAGGATGCCGCCGATGGCCAGGCAATCGTTGGCCGGCACGCCCATGAGCCACGCGAACGGCGCGTTGATCCAGCCGAAGATGGTTTGCAGCGTCGCGGGTTGCGCCACGCCGAGTTTCGTTTGTGGCAGGGTGATGAGATAATTCGCCAGCGCCACGACCGCGATGAAGGCAATCAGCATGGCCATGACATTGATCGCGAGCATCATGCCGTCGCCCGCGCCGCGGCACAGCGCGTCAATCCCGTTCACCGTCGTCCGCGGCGGGTCCTTGGCGGCGACGGCGGCGGTTTCGCTCGACTCGGTTTCCGGCAGCATCACCTTCGAAATGAGCAGCGCCGCCGGTGCGCTCAACACGGATGCTGTAAGCAGGTGACCGGCGATGTCCGGATGGCCGGCGTCCAGGCCCATCTTGATATAGACCGCGGCGACGCCTCCGGCGATGGTCGCCATGCCGCCCGTCATCATGCACAGCAACTCGCTGCGCGTCATCCTCGCGATGTACGGTTTGATGAACAACGGCGCCTCGGTCTGGCCCATGAAAATGTTTGCCGCCGCCGAGAGCGTCTCGCTCCCGCTGGTCCGCATGGTCGTGCGCATCACCCACGCCATGGCGTGAACGACTTTTTGCAGCACGCCCCAGTGATAGAGCAGCGACGAAAGCGAGGCGACGATGATGATCGTCCCAAGCACGAGCACGGCAAACACGAGGGGCCGCTCCGGAAACACGCGCTGCATGCTCGCGTCCATCGCGAACGGGCCGAAGACGAACTGGCAGCCTTCGTTGGAGAATTGGATCATCTTGTTGATCGCCCGCCCGGTGAAATCGAACACCGCCGCGCCCCACGGCGTCTTCAAAATGAGCGCGGCGAAAATGAATTGCAGCGCTATTCCCCACAGCACGGTGCGCCAGGGAAAACGGTTGCGATGCGTGGACAAACCCCACGCCATGCCGACAAAAACCACCAGCCCGAGCAGGCTGATCAGCTTGAGATGCATGGCCGGGACGGTAGCGGGCCGGACCGCGGGAGTCGAGCGCCCATCATGGGCGGCAGTCCGGGTGAGAAGGTTCTGACTGAAGCGGATTCGAAAGTTACCAAGTCGGAGAGTCGGAGATTATGAGAAGACAATTCATGGGCGCGGCATAGCCCGCCCACACTTCCACGTTCTCCCAGCCAAAAGCATGAAGACACTTCACGACGGCTGCTACGACATCGGTTTCTTCCAGATCGGCACGACGCGTTTCATTTCGTCAATGAGCCACTGGCACGCGGCGAACGCCTCGCCACGATGCGGCGCGATCACTTCCACCCACAACGATGGCTCGTTCACCTTCACCATGCCGACACGATGCACGAGCCGCACTGATTCAATCGGCCACCGCCGCTCGATCTCGTCGAACAACAGTTTGAACTGATGAGGCACCATGTTCTCGAACGCCTCGTATTCGATGGCGGTGATGGCCTGGCCTTCCTCCTCCCCGCGGACGGCGCCGAGGAAATACACCGCTGCGCCCATGCCGTTCGACATCGTGCGCCGCGCGAGCAACGCGGCCTCGTCAATCGGAGCATTCGTGATGCACAGTTCGCGATTCATGATTCCGATGCCCGGATTCGAGTTGACGCCGAAGGGTTAGCTACAATCGCGCGCCCTGGCAAGGCGCGCGCGGCTGATCTTCCCGCACCCGGCGACGCAGTGGTTTGCAAGTTTTCTCCATATTTCTGCCTGACCGATCGTTTGTGCAACAATACAAATAGTCCCAATTAGTTGTCAGTGTCGCCGTTGTTCGCGACGAAAAACCAATCTTAGCGAAAGGCATTTCGATGAAACCGCGTTTGGCCTCATTGATCCTGGCGGCGTTGGCGGCGCTGGTTTCGGCGACCCGCGCCCAGGTAATAATCCCAGATCCGAGCCTCCCGGTCGTTTATCCCAATGGCGAGTACCGGACACCGGCTCAGGTCCACGCCGAATATGCCCCTTTAGGAAACCAGGTCATCCTCACAAACATCGAGCATCTGGCATTCGACACGCCCCCGGTGAATCGTTTCCCAGTCGGACCGGACGAACATGAGATGTTCAGTTCCGGCATGTTCGGGATGGTATCGGTCAACGGCAGCCCCTATCAAAACGCCAGTGGCAACGGGCCAGTGGAGACGGTCGTTTTTGGCAAAGTCGGAAACACGACGGGCACGTTCCAGACTGAGATGCTGTCCATGAGCCTTACAGGGACCAGTCCGTTCGGGCCGTTCATGATTCGCGAAAGCCCCACGCTGGCATCCACCGGGCAGACCACGATCACCGACCTCGGTGGCGGCCTGTATCGAATTGACAGCTTCTTTGACGTGTTCACGGAACTGTCCATTGACAATGGAATAAACTGGTTTCCCGACACGCAAGGGCCGGCTCGCGTGAACTTGGGACCTGTACCGGAACCCTCGGTCTGGGCTTTGGCTGGGCTGGGAGCAGGACTGCTCGCGCTACGGCGTGCGCAGTGGCTGCGAAAACGGAGTTGAGCCGGCGTCAAAGTCATTCCCTCGATCAAGCCGCGAACGCCGGGACGCGCGATTGCCCGCTTTCTCCAAGCATCAACCGCCTTGGACGGGCGGAAAGAGCGACACTTCGTCGCCGGCCTTCAAAACGTAATCCGGAGATTGATAATCCACCCCAACGGCAATGAGCGTGGATTTTTTCATCGGACGGAGTTTCGGGAAGCGCGTACCGAGACGTTCATGCAGGGCGCCGAGCGTGGCTCCGTCCGGCAGGGTCTCCGTGACTCCCTCGCAGCCGGCGAGGTCTTTGAAATAGGAGTAGAAGCAGATTTTGACTTCCATGGGGGTGCTCAACGGCCCCGGCGCAGCCGGGCCACGGCTTTCGAGACTTCCTTGTAAACGTGCTCGCGCAGCACGCCCACGAACGGCAAGTTGCGATACCTCTCCGCATAATCAAGCCCGTAGCCGACGACAAAGACGTCCGGGATTTTGAAGCCCACGTAATCCGCCTTCACGTCCTCGACGCGTCGCGAGGGTTTGTCCAGCAGCACGCAGACCTTGATGTGCCGCGGGCCGAGGGCATGCAGCTTGGGCAATACGCGGCTCAGGGTTTTGCCTGTGTCCAGAATGTCGTCCACCAGCAGCACGTCGCGGCCATGCACGTCGAGACGCAGTTCCTTGGTGAAAACCAGTTCGCCCGACTCCGTGCCGGCGCCGTAGCTGGAGACGCCCATGAAATCCAGCCGCAACGGGAGCGAGAGGTTGCGGATCAGGTCGGCCAGGAACATGACCGTGCCGTTGAGCAGCGCGACCACGACCATTTCGCGCCCGCGGAAGTCGCGCCCAATCTCCTGCGACATCGCGCGGACGCGGCGCGCGAGCATGGCCTCGGTGATGAGCACGCGTCCAATCTCCCGGCGCCAGCGCGGCGGCACGGGCGTATGGGCGACGGCGAGCCGGGTGACGGCGGAGTTTCGCATCGGCGGAATGGTAGGCGGCGCGCGGCGATTGCCGAGAAGTTTTTGTGGCGGATCGCGGCGTTTACGCCGCATCAGTGCTCGAACCGAATGGTGTCCCCGTTTTGAATTCAGCACTTCCAACTTTCCGAGCGGTGAAGCGGCGTGAACGCCGCGTTCCGCTCACCTCAATTTCAACTCCATGAACACGGTGCAGCCGTTCGGGTTCTCGTAGTAGCGCGCAATCCGCTGGAATCCGAGCGAATCGTAAAGCGCGATTGCCTCCTGCATCGAACTGAGCGTGTCGAGCCGCATCCGCTCGTAACCGATTTCGCGCGCGGCGGCGATGATCGTGTTCGTCAGCGAGCGCCCTATTCCCTGGCCGCGAAAGGCCGGGCGCACGTAAAGCCGTTTCAGTTCGCACGCGCCATTTCCGAGGTTGCGGAGCGCGACGCAACCGGCGGGCTTCAGGTTCTCAGCGGCGAGCAACAACCGGCCTGAGGGCGGCGCATAAGCTCCGGGCAACTCCGCCAGTTCACGGTCGAAACCCTGGAAGCACAAATCCACCTCGATCGCGTTGGCGTATTCAATGAACAGTTCGCGGATCGTTGCGAGTTGTTCGCTGGTGTCGGCTTCGATAATCGGCATGGCCGACTCTCCTGGTTGGTGCGGAGTCGGCAGATTACCTTGGAATGCTTCGTCGCATGACGATTTCGTCGTTTGCCATGCCAGCAAATTCGTAGCCCTCCTTTGCTACTGCATTCATCGCGACGGTCATGTAGTAAACGCGTTCGTCGACGCCGTCGGGCCTCGGGTACCGCCCAAACAGCTGTTTCAGCTTGTCGATTTTTCCGCTCGGTCGGATCACACAGGTGTTGTCCGGACCATCCCACCGGATTGTGATGAACTCCGCGACCTGGAAGGAGGTTGGTTCGGCAGTCGTGTTGCGTTCCGCTGCAAGAGACGTGAGCAAGCACAACCCAGCAAGACTAAGTGCGGCTGCCAGCAGGATTACTTTTGATTTTTTCATTGTCCTTTGGTTTGACGGTTATTCGTTGAAGTACCACGTTGCCGCGCACGGTGCCATCAGGCGTAAACGACTGAAAACTCACTGAGATCTTGTCACTCATCACTGCTCCCTCACATTTTGTGGATACACCACCGACACCAATTTGTCCGCTTAACCTACCTTTGGACAGCGTGCCACTGAAATTGAGTTCCATGCCGCCCGCGCTGGACACGATCGCAATGTTTTCCCCCTCAACTGAGACTGACGCAAGGCCGAGCGCCGTTCTTTCGTCCTCACCAGAAAGCGCCGTGCTAAATGACTCGGACACCCTATAAATCCATTCTCCTGCCAGGGTTTCTGGCTCTCTGCTGATCAGTTTCTTCATCGTCTCAATGAACCGGCTACCCATCTCTGGAGAGTCCAAGCCAAATCCTGATTGGGCGAGGAAGATCAGGGCTAGTTCTCCCACAGTTCGATTCGCGGAAACGGCTGGATTCCCTTCGGCGAACTCTTTGAGCAACAAGTCGAGCCGCATCCGTTTATCAGTGATTTCTTTTTCTGTCATCCAGCGAATCACGAGGGCTGTTGTCTGATACGGGGATGCAAGAACCAACGGTGCGTTTCCAGTGCCAGCAATCTTGGAAACACCCCATTCGGCGCCTCGTCGAACGATTATGCCCTCGCCACCACGTTTCTTTGCTTCAGCCGCTGCAGCACTTATGTCGCCATCATCCCACTCCGCGTTCGGATCTTCCATACTGAGGCTGCCGAGCACCACATAAGGTTTTTCTGGCCAACCACGATAGACGGGAACGGCATGGGAGGTTTCCGCCATTGAGCCAGGGCCTTTTGGCCAGATGCCGTATTCAGAATAGGCGTCGCGACCAGCATACTTGGAATATCGAAGTTGAACGCAGCCGACCAAGAACAACGAGCAGATTGATACAACAAAGCACTGGACAGGTTTCACAGGCCAGAATCCAACTCCCCTTTGGCGGCTGCGTCAACGCCTTTCCGCGGCACTATCCGAGCCACGGTATTACGAGCATTGTGTGCCACGCGTTTAATCTCAGCCTTCTTACAGCGCTCGCCACAGGGTCAAATGTGCTTCGAATCGTGCTCGTCCTTCCTCGTGTAACCACTGTCCTGCCGCTTGAAATTGATCTCGTTCTTCTTCGCGTAGGCGTTGAACACGTCGTCAGCGCTCATGCCCAGCACTTGGGCGATCGAGATCAGGAAGTGAAACAGGTCCACCACCTCGACCCGGGCGTTTTGCTCGTCGAACTTCTGGTACTTTGCCCACCACTTCCACGGCACGCTGTCGGTCAGTTCGGCGATCTCCTGGGTCATGGCGCGGCAGTAATTGAGAATCCACCGGGTCTTCTCCTCCTCGTTCATGGTGTCGGTGTTGACGCCGATGCGTTTGTTCAGGGCGTCCTGCATGAGCCACAATTCGCGGAGTTGGTCCGGACGATTCATGCGGCGAGGATTTCGGCGGGACCGCCGCGAAGCAAGCTCGAATCGCGCGGCGCCTCCGGCATCAAAACGCACGGTTGCCAAGGCAGGGAAACCGCCCGGCGCCGCGCTCACGTCGCCGCCGCAAATTCCGCCACGGCCGGATGCACCGGGGTGCCACGCAAGCCCTCGGGCCGCAGATCCACCTCGCGGCCCTTCCAGTTTTTCACACCCACGTGGTTCAGCAACCCGAGCCGGTAGCGCCACGAGATGCCGTAGAACGGATTGTTCGTCGGCCAGAACGAAATGAAATCCAGCTTCGCCTCGCGCGCCAGTTCGACCGCGCGTTCGAGGTGCTTCGGGTGGTCGTTCCAGTTGAAGAGGAGATATTTCCATTCCAGGATCGGTTGCGTCAGCCCGCGCGCCTCCCGGTAAGCGGCCAGTTCCTTCATGGCGGCGTAGGCCTTCGTGAAGTTGCCGCGGTGCATGTATTTCTCCGACATCCCGTCCGTGATGCCATGCACCGAAAAAAAGATGTGGCTGAAATACATCGCCGCCTCGCGCTTGGCGTCCGTGTTGATCAGCATCGCGTTGGTGGAGGTGACGATGCGGCAATCTGGATTTTTCTTTCGCAGCATCGGCATCTCGAGGCCGATGGTGGGTGAAAGAAACGGCTCGCCCAGACAAAGATAAAACAACTGCCGCAGTCCCAGTTGCCGCACCAGATCGCCCATCTGACAGAGTTCCTCGAACGTCATCTGCTTGCTGGTGCGCAGGTTCGACGCGCTCTCGCGCGCGCAGCCGGTGCAGTCCACGTTGCAGCGCACGGTGTTCTCCAGGAGCATCCCGCGGTGCGGCAGACGGATTTCCGGCGGCTTCGCGCCGCGCGCCGGCAGTCGCTTCAAATCGCCGCAATGCGCGCAGGTGCGGATGGGGATTTTGCCCCTGGCCAGCTCGTCGCGCAACTTCTGGGCGGCCGGCCCGAAGAAGATTTCCTCGAACGTGTTCTTGCGCAGGTCGCCGATGTGGCCCGTGCCGTCGTAGTCCTGGCAGTTGCACGAAACTGTGAGGTCGGAGTTGATGGTGGTGTTGTATTCCGACTCGCCGTGCAGGGCGGCGCAGTAGTAGCCGCGTCCGGAAAGCTTCGCCTGCCACTCGTACTTCCACGCCAGCAGCGCGCGCACGAGGTCGCTGACGACCCAATTGAAACGCGCTTTGGGTTCAAGCCGTTTGGCTGGATTCTGCAGGATTGCCACGCTGACAGCTTGCACCGGGGTGGGACTGCCGGGCAAGTTTCTTTTCGCTGGCGGGCGCGGGTCGGTGCAGGCGGCGAGCTTGCCGGCGCCGCCGCGGCTGAGGACTGCCTCGATACGCCAATTGGCATCGCCGGAATCCATGCTCTTTGCCGAAATTTGTTTCCGCAAGGCCCCTCACCCTGCCCTCTCCCCATCGGATGGGGAGAGGGTGGCCGAAGGCCGGGTGAGGGGTTTTCTTGCTCCGGTCCGGAAATCTATTTTGCCAACTGCTCTACTCCGCCTTTCTGCGTTTCGGACCCTTCCTTGTCGCGGCGTCTTGCTCCGCTCCCGCGTCTCGTCCGCCGCCGATGTCCGGCTTGTTTTCCGCCGGCAGCCAGCGGGCGAGTTCGCTCCTTTTCGCTGCGAACCCGGGCTTGGTGGCGAGGTTCGTCCACTCGTAAGGGTCCGCTGATTCATCGTAAAGTTCCTCGCCGCCGTCGGCGTAGCGGATAAGCCGCCAGCCTTCGGATCGCACCGCGTGGTTCATGAATTTGTAGGTGGTGATCGCCGGTTGATCCCACGGCGCGCCCGGATTCGCCAGCAGCAGATGAAGACTCCTGCCCTGCACGTGCGCCGGCGTTGGGATGCCGCACAGATCGGTCAGGGTCGGATAGAGGCTCATGAAATCCACCGTGCGGTCGCAGCGCGAGTTCGGTTTCGTGAGCCCGGGCACCACCCAGATCAACGGCGAGCGCGTGGCTTCCTCCCACAACGCGAATTTGCGCCAGTGCTCCTTCTCGCCCAAATGCCAGCCGTGGTCGCTCCAGAAACAGATGATGGTGTTGGTCGCGTAAGGCGATTTGTCGAACGCGTCGAGCAGCCGCCCAACCATCGCGTCGCAATAAGAAATCGCCGCCAGATACCCTTGCACCGCCTCCTTCCACCGGCCGGATTTCAAGATCGCCGCGTGGTCGCCTTCGGGCTTCGCCATCCGCACGCCGGCGGCGGGCAGGTCGCTCAAATCATCCGCGCGGTGCGGCGGCAACTCGATCTTATCGGCCGGATGCATCGCGTAATACTTGCGCGGCACGTTCCACGGCAGGTGCGGCTTGTGCAGGCCCACGGCCAGAAACAGAGGCTGGTCGCGCTGCTTCCGCAACTGCTCGATGCCGTAGCCCACGATCTTCCACTCGCGCAAATCCTCGTCGCCACAGTCGAGCGGCGCGAACCGGATTCCGCCCACGCCGGTGTCGCCCTTCGGCGCAGGATCGCGGCCGGAATCCTCGAGGTAATCATCCCACTCGCTGCGGCGTTTCCACGCTTCGTGATAAATCTTCCCGGCTCCGCAAACGTGGTAGCCCGCCTTGCGGAAAGTCGTCGTGAGCGGCAGCTCCTCCGGAATGGCCCGCCGCCAGTCGTTGTTGTTTTCATAAACGCCGGTGGTGAACGGCCGCAGCCCGGACATCAACGCCGCGCGCGAAGGATTGCACACCGGCGCGGCGCAATAACTGTGCGTGAACCAGACGCCGCGCGCCGCCAGCCGGTCAATGTTCGGCGTCCTCGTCTGCGCGTTGCGCCCGAGATAACCGACCCAGTGATTCAAGTCGTCAATGGCGATGAACAGGACGTTGGGGCTTGCTGGTTTCGCAGATGCCGCAGCGGCGCCCGGGGATAGCGGGCACGAAAAGAACAGCACCGCTCCAAGGCCAATGGTTGCAACCGAAGAGATCATTTCCATATCGCGCTCCAGGATGCTGCCCGTGGCAGCCCGGCGTGTCGAGCGCGCGTGGTGCTTGTCGCCCACCACCACCGCGGTTACCCTGCCGGCACGATGCCACGCGAAACTGCCGAAGCCCGCGCCAGGCGAACCCTGAAGCTCATTGCGGGCCTGCGCCAGGCTTATCCGGACGCGCATTGCGAACTAAACTTCTCGAACCCGCTGGAGTTGCTCATCGCCACCATTCTCTCCGCGCAATGCACGGACAAGCGCGTGAACCTCGTCACGGCGGAACTCTTTGGGAAATACCGCTCCGCCGCGGATTATGCGCACGCCAGCCCCGCGGCTCTCGAACGGGAGATCCGAACCGCCGGCTTCTTCCGCAACAAGGCGAAGAGCATCCGGGCCTGTTGCCGCGCACTCGTGGAGAAACACGGTGGCGAAGTTCCCCGCACGATGGAGGAATTGACGCAACTCGGAGGCGTGGGACGCAAGACCGCGAACGTCGTGTTGGGAAACGCATTCGGTCTTAACGAAGGCATCGTGGTGGATACGCACGTGACGCGGCTGGCGAACCGGCTTGGCCTGACAAAGCAGCAGGACGCGGAGAACATCGAACGGGTGCTGATGCAACTCGTGCCGCGCGAGCAATGGACGCTGTTCAGCCACTGGCTGATCTGGCACGGGCGGCGGCGATGTTTTGCGCGCAAACCGGACTGCGCGGGATGTGAGATCGCGAAGTTGTGTCCGTCGGCGGGGAAGGCGGGCAGGTGAGCGGGTGGGCAGGTGTGAAAGTGGGAGCAAGCACGCGCCCATTGTCAGCCCTCCCACTTTCCAGCTTTCTCAGTTTCGCACCTGCCGGGATACTTGGCGCGTGACGACTGGTACTGCCGGAAATTGGCTGTTGCTCGACTCAGGCCCGGGCAGCGCCGCCTTCAACATGGCGTTGGATGAGGCGTTGCTCGAAGCCATGCCGCGCCTCCAGCGGCCCCTGCTGCGACTCTACGGCTGGACCGAGCCAGCGGCCTCATTCGGTTACTTCCAGAGATTTGCCGATGTCGAGCAAGCTACGCTGCTGCGACCGCTCGTGCGCCGACCCACGGGCGGGGGTCTTGTCCCGCACGACGCGGATTGGACCTACAGCCTGGTTTTCCCAGCGGGTCATCCGTGGCATTCGTTGCGCGCTGGGGAAAGTTACAGTCGCGCTCATGAGTGGATCCAGGCCGCCTTCGCAAGACTCGGCATCGAAACCGAACTCGCCCAGGCCGCCATGCACCGTCTGCCTGGCCAGTGCTTCGAGGGTTGCGAGAAGGATGACGTGCTCTGGCGCGGGAAAAAGATCGCGGGCGCGGCGCAGCGCCGTAACAGGCTCGGCTTGCTCATTCAGGGCTCTGTCCAACCGCTGGCGCTGGCCGTGAGCCGTGAGGCGTGGCAGGACGCGATGCACCGGGTTGGTGAAACCATCTTGGGCGATGGTCGCGCGGCGTTGAAATCGCACAACGCGCTCCGGGAACGGGCGGAGGAATTGGCGGCAACCAAATACGCCCAGCCTGCTTACAATCGTCGGCGGTGAGCAACCATGGTGACGCGGATTTACATTTGAGGACGGCTGTGCCACGTTCGGGGCGACGTTGCGGGAACATGATCTGTGGTGTTCGATTCTGACCTTTGTGAAGAAGTTACTTGTTGCCGTTTGCGCCCTCTGGTTTCTGCTGTCGCCGGTCCGTGCGGTTGTCTTGCTCTCCGATTCGTTTGACTACCCCAACGGGGCGCTCGTCACAGGCTCCGGCGGCGCATGGGTGCACCATAACGGTGCCATTACCGGCGAGGTCAACGTCGTTTTCGGCCACGTGTTCCTGACGCAAACGGAAACCGAGGATGTCAGCGCGTTTCCGGCCGGCCAACCGTATCCGACGACGACCAATGTGCTGCTCTACGCAAGCTTCACGCTGAACGTGATGGAAGCTCCATCCGGTGCGGGAAACTTTTTCGCCCATTACAAGGCCGCTGGCACTTCCGGAGCACAGGCGGGCAAGGTTTTTGTGACGACCAACGGCGTGCCGCCCGGCTATTTCCGCGTCGGCGTGGCGAATTCAGCCGTCAGTCCCAATGTACTCATTGCCTCGAACTTGAGCTTCAACACCGACTACGTGCTCGTGACCCGCTACGCTCCGAGCAACGCCGCCACCACGCTCTGGCTCAATCCAGTCGCGGAAACTGACCCCGCCGTGACGGCATCCGACGCACCGAGCCCCATCACGACCGTGGCTTTTGCCTTGCGCCAGTCCGTTTCGAGCGGCAACGGCATGGGCGGTTTGTTTCTCGATGATCTCGTCGTCGCCACAAGCTTCAGCGAAGTCACCTCGAACGTGCCGCCACTGCCGCAGGCGCCCGCGGTTACGGTGCAACCTCAAAACCAAACTGTGACAGTGGGCGACACTGCCACCTTTGCTATCGTGGCGAGCGGAAATCCGTCACCGGACTACCAGTGGCAGTTCGAAGGCTCGCCTCTTTCCGGCGCGACGAATTCCGCGCTGACGTTGACGAACGTAGCGTTCAGTGACGCAGGCAATTATTGGGTCACCATCGCCAACGCACTTGGCACGACGAACAGCCAGCCCGCGACGCTCACGGTCAATCCGCCGCCCGCCCAGCCGGTGCCTGGTTTTTCACTGATGAACTACAACACAAAGGGCTTCGGCACGACCGACTGGAGCACCAACGCGCCGCAGGTGCAGGCCATTGGCCGCCAGTTGAAATACTTGCAACCGGACATCGTGACGTTCCAGGAAATCCCGTACACGAACCGGTGGCAGATGGCCAACTGGGTGATCGCCTATCTCCCTGGCTACTATCTCGCCACCAATTCGGCCACGGACGGAATCCTATCCGGCGCCATTCTCAGCCGCTTTCCCATCACGCGCTCCAAAAGCTGGCTGCACAGCGCGGACCTCGCGCCGTGGGGCTACACCAACGCCGACTTTACGCGCGACCTCTTTGAGGCCGAGATCGTGGTGCCCGGTTTCCCGCAACGGCTGCACGTGTTCACGGTGCATTTGAAATCCGGCCAGGGCACGGACGATTCATCCCGACGCGCCGCCGAGGCGGGGGCGATTTCCAACTTCATGGTGAACGCTTTTCTCACGACCAACGGTCTGCGCCCCTACCTGCTGACCGGTGACATGAACGAAGACATCGCGCGCCCGCCCTCCAGCAATCCGCAGAGCATCCAGCGGCTCGTCAGCGCGCCGACCGGCTTCCGCCTGACCACGCCGCTCAATTCCATCTCCGCCAGCGAACTGACGTTCTCGATCACCGACGCCGGCGGGTTGAGCAAGCGTTACGATTACATCATGCCCAACGGCCTGCTGTTCTCGAACATCGCCTCCAGCCAGGTTTTCCGCACCGACCTGCTCAATCCCGTGCCGCCCAACCTCAACAGCAACGACGACAAGGCGGCGTCGGACCACCTGCCGGTGTTGATGGCATTCAACAATCCCTACGACAAACCGTTCCGCCTGCTCTCCATCTCGCGCAGCAATCCAAACCTCACGCTCACGTGGGAATCCGTGGTGGGCCAACCGTATCGCGTGGCCGCGTCGTCGAATCTGGCCACGTGGACGGTGTTCGCATCAAGCCTCACGGCCACGGGCGGCGTTTACACGCTGGCGACCAACTCGACGGGCACTCTGAGTTTCTTCCGCGTTTATCGCCTGCCTTGATCTGCCACAAACCGGAGCGCTGGTCTCCGACCCGGCGCGTGTCGAGCCTCAAGCAGCAACACGCCGGGTCGGAGACCGGCGCTCCGATGCTATGGTTCAGGGGTTCAATGCGCGAATCCGTCTGGGATTAGAACGGTTGCCACAATCAGGGGCGTGTTGCCCAAATGGCCGCGCAGCGAACGGAGCGCGGACGGTCCCCGTCCGCAGCGCGTGGAAGCGAGCAATGCCTCGAATATTTCAAACCCGCTTTCACGTTCGGGTGTGCTGCGACCGGGGACCGGTCGCGCTCCGGCATATTGGCAACTCGCACTGAATTTCTGAAAAACAAGGCGGCCGGGCGCGTCGTTCCGCGCGCGCCGTCCCAGGCCCACAACACGTTGCGGCGCGCGCGGAGCGATGCGCCCTACCATTTCTGAGACGGCTTCCATGCTTGGAGGTCAGGCGTTCGCATCCTTGTCCGGAATCCTGGAGCGCAACAGGCCGTAAAGGGTGAGCAGCAACGCCACCATGATGGTCACGCCGCACACCAGGAGTGAGCCGGAAACGATCGGGTTGTCGGTGCCGTGTGGCGGCGGGAATTTTTCATTGATCGTCGGCATGAGCTTCGACGAAGCGCCGATGAAGGCCGCCGCCACGCCCGCCGCGCCGTTTGTCCAGGTGCCAATTTGCAACGTCGCGAACCACACCTTCAAGGCCGCCGGACTCAGGCGGAGTTCCCGGACCAGGAAGCCGAAGGCGACCATCAAGACGCCATTGGCGGTGAACTCGATGTGCGCCATCACGATGCCGCGAAACCAGGCCACGGCCGGAGGCGGGATGAATCCGACCACACAGCCGACCGTGATTTGGAAAACGCCAAGAATCAGCGTCCAGCGTCGGAGATTCGCTTTCAATGTGTCAATGTCAGTTGTCATAGGTATGTCGCAGTCGAGCGCCTGACGAACTCAAGTTGAGCCACAGCCGCCGACAGGCACGATGGAGCGCCTGGCGCGCGTCCGAACCGCCGTGATGGTGAAACGGAGAAGCGAGGCGGTGGTTCTCTCGACCCAGCTTGTTAGCTGCTGCCATTCTGCTTCTCCGTTAACCGACGAGCAAGCTTCGTGACCGCCCTGATATCCAACAGCATCAAGATGGCTGCCGCGCAAATCGCGACAACGCCGACTGCTTGAGCCAGACTCGACAGACAACCAGTTAGCCGCCCCGACATCCAAAAGGCGGCAAAGCCAATCACGAATGCCCCGGCGAATCCTCGGCCTGAGCCTCGTCTTGCGTCCACGATCAGTCCCTCCTGCTTTGGATGGAGCCAAACCCAGAGCGCTGCCAAGATCAACGCCACATGAATCACGATCAACGACAGGCACAGCCACTCCATCGGCCCTAACGAACTCCAGTCGCTGAGGGATTGCAGCCAGAGCAGTGCGAGAAGGGAAACGCCTGTCCAAAGCATTGAGAGCGCGGCCAAAATCCAAAGTGACAGTCTGCAACAGACGAGATGAACTTGATCGGAAGCGCTCATATTCAGCTACGACAGAACTGAGCGATGCGGGAGGCCCAGCGCGTCCGAATTGGCAGCCGACGTGGCCCGCCAGCATTCGCTCCAATGATTTTGTTCGGCGATATGGTTTCTACTTGCATCAACTGTGTGTGAGCTTCCAGTTCGAAACCGTCACTGTCAGCAAGAAACGTGACTGCATCCAAAGCAGCGAAATGCCAAATGACAGGTCAATCATGTCTGCAATCCCTCCGCGATGGTGGGTGATGTCGCTGAGGTGGCCGTATGTGAATCCGGCATAGCAAAGAAGCGCCATCGCGAGGAACAAGGCCGACAACATCCACAGCCCTCTGTCGCAGCGCCAGGCCTCGAAGGCTCCACCACAAGCACCCAACCAAACCGCCATGACGCCAGTAACCGCAGCAAAGCCGTCTCTGTTGAAGCCGAGGAATATCAAAGACGCTCCACCCAACATCCACCACCGGTAGCGCCGGATGATTGAATCAATCTTGGCCGGTGTCATGAGAAACGTCATAGGGCGTCGAATGTCGCCTAACAATTTATGCAGCAGGAAGGTTTTCCCTGATATTGGATAACAGGCGGCAAATCGGGAAATCGGCGTCCAGTTTCTTTTCCAACCATGCCAGAAGCTACGAGCCGAAGCGTAGAGGGTCAATCACGGAAACCGGCGCGGCGGCGGCTGGTTCGTTCTCCTGCTATTCATGATGATGTCGTGAGCTGCGGAGAATTTCCCGGGTAAGTTCTCACCTCAGCACAGGGGCCGCTGGGTGATCTCCCCCGCTCGTGGCGACATGCCTGGGGAGATTTCCCCACGCGCCTTCTCGAGCGAGGACACACCCACACGCTCAGAGCCTTGCAATTCACGGGTTTTCTCGCGCCCGCCCGCGCTGGCATACGTTTAGCAAGGAGCTTCTTCATTCAGTCCAAACTCAAGATTGTTTATGAAGACACGAAATTCGCTGTGGCTCTCCGCCCTCGCCCTGTCCCTGTTCTGCGCGGCTCTGCTCCCGCGCCAGGCGAGCGCCCAAATCCCGACCATTGTCTATGTGCTGGCGACCGATCCTTTCGCGGCGGAGGAAGGCTCGGAGCCGGCGACGTTCACCGTCATCCGGCTCGGGCCGCTTGACGCGCCGCTCACGGTGCAATACGCGCTGGGCGGCACCGCCGTCAACGGTGACGACTACCAGACGCTTTCCGGCGAGGTCACCATCCCGCAAGGCCAGATCACTGCGCCGGTGGTCGTCTCGCCGATAGATGATTTCCTCGTGGAGGGCTGGGAAGACGTCGTGCTCGCGCTGCAACAGCCGCCCGTGTGGCCGCCGCCGTACATCGTGGTGTGGCCCAGTGTCGCCGTCGCGCACATCGAGGACAATGACTACCTGCCGACCAACCAGCCGCCGCACGTCGCCATCGCGAATCCGCCGGACGGCGCGGCGTTTCAAGCGCCCGTGGACATTCCGCTGGTGGCGCGCGCGTTTGATCCGGACGGGCGCGTCGTCTCGGTGGAATTCTTCGATGGCAACCAAAGCCTCGGCGTGGTGAGCAACTCGTTCTCGACGCCGCCACGCGATCCGATCGAGCCGGTGCTGACGCCGGTGGACCCCGCGTTCGACGTGGAGCCGGAACTTTATCCCGGGCTGGACGCGAATCCTTCCGATCCGGCGCCGAACCCGTGGCAGCTCTTCCGTCTGGTCTGGACCAATGTCCCGCCGGGACATCATCGGTTGACCGCCGTGGCGACCGATAACGACGGAGCGAACAGTGTTTCGGCGCCGGTCGGGATCGAAGTGCTCCCCGCGCCGCCGCAGCCGGTCGTCTGCGTGACCGCGATTGATCCCGAAGCCGCCGAGCCAAATCCGACTACCGATCGCCTCGACACGGCGACGTTCCGCATCAAACGCACGGGCGGCACGGACCTGCCACTGACAGTCTTCTACCGCCTCGGCGGCACGGCGTCCAACGGCGTGGACTACGCGGAACTGCCGCATCGCGCCGTGATTGCCGCGGGCGAGCGCTTCGTGGACGTGGTGGTCGAGCCGCTCGACGACTCGCTGGTCGAAGGCGACGAATCAGTGATAATCGTGCTCGCACCTTCACCGGCGTGCGCCGACGATCTTTCCTCGCCCGACTGCTACGAACTCTGCCGCTGTCACGCCGCGCGCGCGGTGATCCACGACAACGACACGCCGCCAAACCTGCCGCCGCTGGTGCGCATTGTCCGGCCCGAGGACGGCACGGTGTTCGTCGCGCCGGTGGACATTCCGATTGTCGCGATGGCGCGCGACCTGGATGGCCGCGTCGAAACCGTGGAATTCTTCGAAGGCACGAACAGCCTCGGCATCGTGACCAACAACAACATCACGCTCACGAACACGCGTCCGCCGTTCATGATCGTTTGGTCGAACGTGCCGCCGGGCCACTACGTGCTCCACGCCGTGGCCACGGACAACGACGGCGCTTCCGGGCGTTCAAAGCCGGTCGAGATCAAAGTCGTCACACGCCCGAGGCCGCCAGCGGTGAACATCGAAGCGACCGATCCGATCGCTTCCGAACCCGGCCCGCTCACCGTGGTTGATCCGGCGGTCTTCACCGTCACACGCACCGGCAACACGCAATACCCGCTGCGCGTCCACTATGCGATTGGCGGCACGGCGTCCAACGGCGTTGATTATTTCAAGCTCTCGGGCGAAGTGACCATCCCGGCGGGTTCAGGTGAGACGAACATCGTCGTGATCCCGCGCGACGACAATCTGTTGGAAGGCCCGGAAACCGTCGTGCTCAAACTCCAACCGCCGCTCTGCCTGAGCCTCGATCCCGCGCCGATCGGTTGCTACTACGTCATCGGCCCGTCGAACGCCGCCCGAGCGGTGATTCGCGACAACGACTTCCCGCCTACGAACCACCCGCCAAGGGTCGCCATCCTGCGGCCCGAGGAGGGAGACATGTTCGAGGCGTTCAGTGACATTCCGATCTACGCCGCCGCTGCGGATCCTGACGGCTACGTGCGCTCGGTCGAGTTCTTTGAGGGCACGAACAGCCTCGGCATCGTGACGAACTCACTCAGCGCGACTGGAACCGGTTCGAACGATTGGGTCGGCAGCATCGAGCAGATCTTCCGCCTCATCTGGCGCAACGTGCCGCCCGGTGGCTACACGCTGACGGCCAAGGCCACGGACAATCGCGGCGCGTCGGCCATCTCGGAGCCCGTGCACATCCGCGTCAGCCTCGTGCGGCCGCCGGTCGTGACGATTGAGGCGACCGACCCGTATGCGTCGGAGGGCCAGATGGCGATTGACGGCGGCCCGTCTGGCACAACCGGCCCGACTCCAATCCCGATCCCGCCGGACACGGCCACGTTCACGGTCTATCGCCGCGGCAACACCAACAACGACCTCACGGTCTTCTACGAACTGGGTGGCACGGCGCAGAACGGCGAGGATTATCGTCCGCTCTCCGGCCAGGTTACGATCCCGCGCGGCGCGCATCGGGCCAGGGTTGTCGTGGATCCGATTGACGACCGCTTGCACGAGGACACGGAAACCGTCATCGCGAAACTCCGGCCCGTGCTCTGCCCGGCGCTGTATCCGCCGCCGCCCGGCTGCTACGTGGTCGGTGAACCGAATCGCGCCGTTGCCTACATCCGCGACAACGATCCGAACCTCTCGCCGAGAGTTGAAATCGTCGAACCGCCGGACAATGCGGTGTTCCGGGCCGGCGCGGACATCAAGATCGGCGTGGTTGCGCGCGATCCAGACGGCTGGGTGACGAAGGTGGAATTCTTCGAGGGCACGAACCGCATCGGCGTGCAGGAGATTTTCTACATCGTGCCGCCGCCGCCGGGCCAGGTCCAGACTTTCTCGATGGTCTGGTCGAACGTGCCGGCGGGCCGTTACATGCTCGCGGCGCGCGCGACGGACGACCTGGGCGCGGTCTCGCGCTCCGATTCGATCAACGTCCATGTGTTCCCCGACATTCGGCTGCCGGTGGTCATTATCGAAGCCGTGGACCGTGTCGGTTCGGAGCAGGACCCGCGGCTGTTGATCCCGCCGGACCCGGCCGTGTTCAAAGTGTCGCGTCACGGCGGTGATTTTAGCCAGCCACTCAAGGTGTATTACCGCGTCAGCGGCACCGCCTCAAACGGCCTGGATTACCGTCCGTTGTCCGGCGAAGTGGAGATTCCGCAGAACGAGGCGTCCGCACCCATCGTCGTGGAAGTCATTGATGACAATCTGGTGGAGGGCCCGGAGACGGTGGTGCTGGCGTTGGTGCAACCGCCGTGCGCGCTCTCGAACGCCGTGCCGGTGGCGGGCTGCTACGTGGTAGGTTGGCCCGGACGCGACATAGCGTATATCCGCGACAACGATTCGCCGCCGAACCGGCCGCCCAAGGTGGCCCTCATCAATCCGCCCAACGGCTCGGTGTTCGAAGCGCCGGCGGACATTCGGTTGATAGCGGCAGCCGAAGACCCGGATGGGTGGGTGGCCACCGTGGAATTCTTCGCGGGCACGAACTCCCTCGGCGTCGTGACGAACCATCCGTGGCTCGTGGATCCCTTCCGCCTGCCGGACCTCTCTGGCGCCATGGTGACCGATCCGGCGGTGTATCCAATTCCAATGCCCAATCCGTTCGTGCTGCCGTGGCTCAACGTGCCGCCGGGCCGCTACGTGTTGACGGCGGTGGCGACGGACAACCTCGGCGCCAGTTCGCGCTCGATGCCGGTGGAAATCCGCGTCCTGGGCAACACCGACCTGCCGGTGGTGCGGATCTTCGCGGTGGACCCGATCGCGCGTGAAGGCACGCCCAACACCGCGGCGTTCCGTGTGCGGCGCACGGGGCGCACGAATGACGCGCTCACGGTCTTCTACGCCATCCGCGGCAGCGCGCAAAACGGTGTGGATTACCTCGAAATCGCGCACTCGGTGGCGATCCCGGCGGGCCGGCGCAGCGCGCGCATTGTGATCACGCCGATTGACGACAATCTGAACGAGCGGATCGAGACGGTCATCCTGGCACTGGTGCCGCCGCCCGTTGTTCCGCCCACCTATCAGATTGGCCGGCCCCGTGTCGGCGCCGCGATCATCCTGGACAACGACTGCGCGCTCCCGCACACCGAGAGCCTGCCGGACCGCAACCTGCACGTGCGCCTGCCGTTGCCGGATGGATTGCCGTACCGCATCGAGGCATCGGGCGACCTGACGAATTGGGAAGCGGTCGCCAGCGGGGTCGTGACGTCGGACGGCCTTGGCTTCGTGGAAGGCGAGACGGACACGATTGGTCAGCGATTCTATCGCGTCGTGCCGGAGTTGGAGCCTGAACCGGACGATGACTGAAGCCGAGGCCGGCGTTGAAGCGCTGACCGGTCAGGGCGAGAAACGTGAAGCCGTGAAACCCGAGTCGCACATGCAAAACTTCAGGCTGTGCACGAGATGAAGAATCAGTAGCACATGCCGCGTTGAGCGGCACGTATGGGTTGGCAGCCCCGTCGAAAGGCGGGGCTGCGCGTTTACTCCGGGGCTATCGTTTCAGCCGGTCGGAATTGCGCGCCACCCAGCCATCGTCCAAGCGGACGAGCAGCAGTTCCGGGCCGAGCCTGCTGGCCAGTTCCGCGGCCTGCGGCAGGAGGCTTTCTTCCGCACGGCTGCTTTTCAAGGCGACAAGGAATTTGCGCTACATGGAATGCGATGCGTGATGTGTGATCAGTCACGGCCCGCGTCCAAATCGTTCCACCCGCCCCAGGGGCGCGTCCAGGTCTTTGTTTTCACTCGATAAAGAAAATGCACCGACATTCCGACGGTGGCCACGCTGGCCAGACACCACCAGAACCAGGCCCGGTCGTGATACAACGCGGCACCGGTAAGAACGACAGCCCATTTGACGACGCGGAACCAGACCGGCTGTGCGCGGCGCGAAAGAGCGACGCGGCACTCGCGGCGGACGGCAATGGCGAACCGGCTCATGCGCCCCCCGTTCCGGCACCGAACAGTTTCAGTGCGAGCGCAGTCACGCAAAAGAAGTCCGCGAGGTATTTCACGTTCAATGTGACGATGATGCCGGTGGTCAGCGGTGCCAAAAGCTTGATTCAAAGCGGGGTCGCGAGCGCGAGCATCCTGCGCCAGCAGCTCAGTGTCTTCGGAATCGGGATGGTGTGCGGTGGACTTCGGAAAGGCTGGGCGTGCCCGAGGCCAGACGCCAGCCGGGATCGGGCGAGCGGCTGGTCGAGTTCACGCTTACTGCACCACCAGCTTCCCGGTCATGCTTGGGTGCAAGAGGCAGGCGTAGGCGAACGTGCCTTTCTTTTTCGGGGTGAAGTTGAGCGTCTCCGATTGGCCAGTGGCGAGGTCCTCGGAAGTTTTCACGTTCAACCCGGTGATGGTGAAGCAGTGCAGCACCTTGCCCGGCTCGTCGTTGCGGACGACGAGCTTGACCGGCTCGCCTTTCTTGAGCGTGACGGTTGGATTCGGTTTGCCGGGTTGGTCCGGCAAATAAAACGCGATGGATTTCGCGACCAGTACGACTTCGCGCGGCGGAACCGTTCGCTGTTTCGATCCGGCAAAGGCCACGACCGTCAGCGTCAGCACACCGGCGATGAAACCGGCCAGAAACATTTTTCCACCATGATTACGGATGAGTGTTGGCATAGATCATTTCTCTCTTTGTCAAGCGGTGACGAACAACGCCGTGGCATACATCACGAGCATGCCAAGCAGGAAACCGGCGGCGTTGCGAAAATCGAACAGGCTGCCTTCGGCGCTCGCCATCATGCCCCGCGCGATGGTCCAGACGACCTGGAATATCGCGCCCGCGCCGACGGCGAGAAACAGCACCGCCCAGAAATCCGAGTAAGTGAAGCCGCCGAGCCAGCAACCTAGAATCGCCGGCCCACCGCCCACGATGCCGAGCAGCGCCAGGTGTAAGAACTTCACGCGCGATTGCGTCAGCGGCGCGACGATGGCCAGTCCCTCGGTCGTGTTGTGAATGGCGAAGCCGACGAGCAGCATGGCGCCGAGCGCGATTTCACCCACTGCGTAAGCGCCGCCGATGGCCAGCCCCTCGCCAAGGTTGTGGACGCCAATGCCGAACGCGATCAGGTAAGCCAGCACCAAGGCCGGGTCGCCGCCACGCCCGCGCACGCGGCTGCGGGTCGCGCGGTCCACCGCAGTGATGATCAGGAACGCCAGGACAAAGCCGATCGCCGCCAAGCCAACACCGGCGAAACTGCCCGGCAATTTGTTCGCCAGTTCCAACCCTTCGTGCGCGGCGTCCACGCCGAGGAACGCCAGCAGGCCCAGCGTCAGGCTGAGCAGGAAATGGTTCCAGCGGCTCGAAAGCTGGCGCAGGAACGGCAGCCACAGAATCCCCAGCGCCACCGGCAAAATGCCCACGTAGATTCCCATGCCGGCGAAGACCCAGAACAATCTCGCGCTGGGCCGCGGGGTTTCCGTCGCCACGGGCACATCCTTTCCGAACGACAATCCGTTGGCCGTGAAAAGCTCGAGTTTATAGGGATCGCCTTCGACCCAATCGTACGGGATGCGCACGACCGCTTCCTGAAGGCGCTTCAAATGCCGGCCCGGGCTGAACTCGGCTTTCCAGATCGCTTCGTCAACAGTGACGAGCGTCATGTCCACAGGGAGAGGGCCCGTGTTGCGGAGCGTGAGCTTGATTTCGCCCGGCGCGAACTCGACGCGGCGGATGCTGACTTCCTCAATGGGCGGCACGGGCTTCTCAATGAGTTTGCTGCCACCGTGGAAGAACCAATAGACGAGCGCCCCGAGCAGCACCAGCGGCGCGATGGCGCTGGCGAGCACGAGCGGCTTGGCCGTGATTTTTCGTGGCGCGTGCATCAGGTCGCTCCGACGGCTTTCACGTGGAAGAAGCCCATCCAGCCCAACTCGGCGAACTCCGACGTGTGGGCATGAAACATGTACATGCCCGGAAATCTGTAGCTGAACTCCAGGATGCCGCGCTGGCCCTGGCACAGATTGATGGTGTCCGTGTGCTCCGCCGCCGTGAGCGTCGTGCCGGACGGGTAGTAATCGAACATGTTGGCGTGCAGGTGAAAATTGTTCACCAGGTCGAACTCGGTCATGTTGCTCAAATAAATCCGCACCGGCTCGCCCACTTTGATTTCAATCGGATGCTCGGCGTAGTAGTTGGCGAAACCGTTGACGGCGTAGAACTCGTTCTCCATGTCGAAGTCCACGTCCAGGCCGTGCATCACCATCATCATTTCCTTCGCCGCCGGGCGCGGCTGCGGCGGGTCCACGATCAGCGTCCCGAAGAGGCCGCGCGAGATGTGCTTGCGCAACGGCATCATGTGGCAATGAAACGGAAACACGCCGAACGGCTCGGCGACGAAATCGTACATGAACGTCTTGCCCGTCGGCACCAGTTCGAACACGCCATCCATGTTGGCCGGATGAATGCCGTGGAAGTGAATCGTGTGCGGTTTCGAACCGCGATTCTCGAAGTGAATGAGCAGCCGGTCGCCGGCGGTGGCGCGCAGCGTCGGCCCGGGCAGGAAACCGTTGTACACCCAGGCAGGGAACTTGATGCCTTCGGCGACCTGAATCTCTTTGTCCTCGGCCACGACGTGATACTCGCGTTGCGTGCGCCCATCCGGCAGGCGGCTCACCTTGCCGGAATCGAACGCGGTCAAATACTTCATCGGATTCATCTCGCCCGCTCCCGCGCCGTTGTAGCCGCCCGCGCTCGAAGCCCCGGCAGCGCCCTCCGGCACGACCGTGTCGCCAACGATCCGTGTCTGGCCGATCGGGTATCTGCCTTTGAGTTTCTCGACGAGACAATCCATGCAGGCTTGCGCCTTCGGGACGGCTCTGGTGGCCACCCACGCCGCGGAAGCGCCGAGCACGCCGGCCTTGAAGAAGTTTCTGCGGTTGAAGTGCAAGAGGTTCATGGCTGGAGCCTGCTATTTGGGTTTCAGAAACGAGTGTTCCACCGAGAGATAGAGGAACACGCCGATATCCGGCGCCGAACCGGTAAGCCCGATGGGAGCTGCCGCGCCCAGCACGATCTGCACGTCGTTACCGGGCGTGAAGGCCTTGCGGAATCCGGGCACGATGACCGAGACGAATTCGTGGCCCAATCCGCCACCGGCCCGTGGCGCTTCGATCCACGCGCCGACCCACTCGACCAAAAAGTGAAGATCGCGGGTGGCGGCGTAAATGCCGCTCGCGCCCAGATTGTAATGCCACAGGTCCCGTCCGCTCGCGGAAGCCGCATCCGGGAGGAACGTCGTTCCCGCGTTGAGATGCACAAACCATTTGTCGTTGATGGCGGTGCTGAGCGGCAGATTGAACTGGTAGCCGAGTGTGTCTTCGCCGAAACCCTGGTCGTCGTCCCCGGTAGGCAGTATGAGGCTCACGCGGGGCGCCGCAGCGGAAAGTGTTGCTGAATCGTACCAGGCCTGAAAACGATAATTGAGGAGCACGTCGCCGAAACCGTCCCCGGCCCGGCCGTTCGCGGAGGCAACGGAATATGGAACGGTATAGCTCAGTTGGTGTGTCTGGCTGAACAACGGCCATTCCTGGGTGAAGGCAAAACCCCAGCTTTCCGTATCGGGTCCGGCCTCGGCTTCAATCCCCCAGGCGGCGGTGACGATATGCTGAACGACGCCCGGCTCCTGATTGTACGCCTCCTCAACCAGGAAGGAATTGTCACTGATGCCCTCGACGTTACGCGTGGTGCGCGGCGCTTCCGGGGATGCGCTTGGAGCCGCGGAAGCCGGCGCGAGCGATGCGCCCGCAGCGACCTCCACGGCGCACGCCAGTCTCCACCAGGATCTCACAATGCGAGTCTTCATTTTCAATTCCATCCAACCGCCCCTTGTCAGCTCGCGCTTCGACGCGGCGGGCGGTTCAAGCCGCGAGAATAGCCAGACCATACTTTGTGTCAAGCAACAATGTTAGATTTGACTATAATCATCCAGCCTCCCGGATGAACGCCTGCTTCGTCGTGATTCCCCAACGCGCCGCCGGCGCGATCCATGAGGAACTTCACGCCCAACGGGGCCAGAATGAGTCGTTGCCACGGGGACGGAGCTTCCGCGCCTTGTGAATCGCGCAACGAATCCATTGGCTTTGGGATGCGGCATTCAGCGGCCGGGTGAAAAAAACCGTTGCTGTGGTTCGTACTCGTCCTGTTTCTCGTCTCCGCCCTTGTCCTTGTTTTTCAAGGGCTTTCGAGGACGAGGACGAGAACGAGGAGGAGGTTGCGGTTCGACATTCTTGACACAGGCTCTCGATGCCGCGCGCCCCGGCCAGCAAGGTATGGACGGAGTCCGGTGCCGCGCGGTAATCTCGCGTCGTGCGACCGGTGGACATTCAACAGATCGGAAACGAACTCGCGGTGAAGTGGGACGACGGCGGGGAGAGCTTCATCAGCCTGGAGCGTTTGCGCCGCGCGTGTCCCTGCGCCGGCTGCCAGGGCGAGGTGGACGTCCTTGGACAACTTCACAAGGGGCCGGAGCGGGCATTGACGCCCAAAGCCTTCGTGCTGGTGCGGTGCTCACGAGTCGGCGGCTACGCGATCCAGCCGGCGTGGGGAGACGGCCATGAGTCGGGGCTGTTTTCTTTCGATTACCTGAAGCGGGTTGCGGAGTCCGCGAGTTGACCGCCTTGCAAGCAGGCTTCCGAAACACAGAGCGCGAACGGGGAACCGTTCGCGCTCAATGGTTTTAAGTGAACTGCGTCGCCGGCGTCACTGCGCGTCAGCAATCCGGACGCGGTAAAAGCGCACGGGCGGTCCGGAGGCCGTGTCCTGGTATTCCACGTCAAAGCCGGTGCCTGCGCGAGTGGCCAGCGTGCTCCACGGGCCCTGGAGCGTAGGCGCGCGCTCGATCACGTAACTCTTGTCGGCGGCGGTGGGCCAGCGCACTTTGTAGTTTTGCGCAGCTTTGACGCGCAGATTCGAGCCGCGATCGTTCGGGTCCGTGCCAGCCCGGAATTCCTGGAGATTGTTCGCGCCGTCGCCATCCGCATCGGCCGTCGCGGCGGAAAGCAGGTTGTTCAGCGTGCCGAAGTAACGCAACCGCCACGAATCTGGAATGCCATCGTTCCAGGAAGACGCGGAACGGTCGGATAACGTCAACAGACCGGATCGAGTCTGCCTTGAGAACGACGCAATGCCGTTGGGCGACGCGGAAGCATGATCGAAGTGGATGCCATAAGCGGAAGCCGCCGTGGCGTTCGCGGGAATGGTGATGGTCAGCGTTCCGAGCGTCGCACTGCCGCCCAGACCGGGAACGTGGCTGTCCAGCCACGCGCCCGAGAAGTTGGCGGCATGTTTCGAGGCGGCAATGGTTGGCTGGCCCAGGCCGGAGGACACGGCGAACTGAACGGGTTGTGTCAGCTCCGGCGATCCTTCGAGCGGACGAACCGTGAGGTTCAATCCGAGCACCCGGAGCGGATAATTGCCGGACGTCAGCACCGTGATCGGAATCTGGATCGTCTGACCGGCCGAAACGATCGCATCTCCCGCCTTGAACGAGACAGAGGACTGCTCATAGGCAAAGGACGGACTCGGTTGAGATGATGCGGCGGCAAGGTTGCACTGCGCCGGATTGTTGGTCGGCAGCAGGGTATTGAAGGCCAGGTTGCTGGTCGTGACCGCCACGAACTGGCCGTTGGTCCAGAAACGGCGGAACCACGCCAGGCTCGGGTCGAGAGACCGCCGCAACGTGACGAACACGTCGCTCACATCCAGGTAAGTATCACCGAACGCAACGCAATTGATCGTTGGATCGCTGCCGTCGAACATGGCTTGAAACTGAGCCGGAGTCATCGGGCCCGCGTTGACGTAGTAGCCGTTGGCGCCGTCGAAGATTCCGAGACTGCCGCAAGAATCCATGGCCCGGAACAGGTCGGAATTCGCCGGAGGCATGTCATTGAGCAACACGGCCGATTGAAAGACCTGCATGACATCCGCGTTGTCCAAATATCCCTGTCCGAAGTCGCCCGCATTGAGCCAGTGAAACGGCGCCGCGTCGCCGGCCACGTAGGAAGGCGTGCCCACTCGCACCAGTTGACTGGCCGGAGGGGGTTGGATGTAAACATCCGACCCAGGCTCGCCAATGCCATCCCGGGTTGCGGAGGGACTGCCCAACTGAATGAAGTACTGGTCCCCAACACTGGCATTGGGCGGCACCTGGAAAGAATACGCGCCAGCCACCACGACGCTGTTTTCCTTGTTGAACAAGGTATCATGCGCAATTGAGAAGTTGATCAAATCGTGCTTGGTGGTGTCAAAGTCGAGCAGGTATGTCCCAGAGACAAGGTCTCGAACGATGTATTCGTAACCTTGCCGATACAACCAGCCGACCCCCAGGACATTGTTATTCGTGTTTACGAACTGAGCATAACCAATCTCATTGGTGATGCCCGTCATGAGATACTGCGGTATTCCCAAATACCATTGCGGTGAATTGGGTGGCAGATGGTCGCCCCTGATGGGGGGAACTTGGGACATGAGCATCGAGAAAAAGTCAATGCCGGCGCCATTCTGAACGTTAGGAGGCCGGAGGCCGGTGCCCGGGTTCACCGGCCCGTTCGTGACCGCGACGTTGAACTGCAAACTATACATCACTTCGCCACCAGCCTGAAGCTTCAGGGTGACCGGAGCATAGAAGAACTGCCCGGGACGCGCGAGGAACGTGCTGCTCGGTTCGCCGTTGGTGAGGCCGAAAGTGATGCGATTCGGAATGAAGTTCGACGAGGAGAATACCTTGGTGACAATCTCGCTGTCCTTGTAGTTGTTTCGAAAGGCGCGGATTTTGAAGGTCAAATTACTCGTGCTGGCGTCCAGAGAGATGATTTTGGGTATGGATGCCGTGCCGGTAATTGGACCAGTGCTATTGGTGCCGTTGGGCAGCGGATCCGTTACACCGTCCGTCGTGTACCACATCACCGCGCCATCCGTGAGATCCCAAACCTGGAACGAAGCCGCGTTCTCACCCGTAATGATGGGGTTGGCGGTCTTGAATTGGAAGCGGGCCTGAACGACCGAGCTGGCGCGGCGACCGTCCTGCATGCCAATGGCTTTGATCGTGAAGTCCGGCTGCTGGATCGAGATCGCGTACAGCAGCGGGGTGACGAGAAAGTCACTATAATAGGGGATGCCATCCCGGTAAGATGACGGCGCGCTGATCCCGGTGGTGCGGTTGGGCGTCGGAATGGTGTCTTCCAACGGGCTGGGTGGGGTGGGGCCAAAAGTAAAAAAGGTCTCCGTGGCCGCCTCCGTAAAGAAGGCGATATATTGATCGTTGTTAAACACGAACGGCTGGTCCGTGCGGAGCACCGTCACGAACGTCGCAAAGTTGTTTTGCTCGAAATCCACCCAGCCGATTGCCGGATTGGCCACCGGCGGCTGCGGCGTGCCGTTCTGGATACGCCGGATGGCGTTGTTGGCCATGTCCGCAACGAGGAACCCGGAGCCCAAAACATCCCGACCCATTCCAATCGGGGCATTGAACTTGGCCGAAAGCGCCGCGGCGTCCACGAGCCCTGCCTGTCCCGGGATGCCGGCATACGTGGAGATGGCGTAATTCGTCGCGCCAAAAGCCGTGTAATTGGTCGCGAGCCGGATGGTGTTATTGGCGGTGTCACTGATCAGCAAGCCGGCAGCGCCCAACCAGAGCAATCCGCGCGGGCCGTTGAAGCGGGCGTTAGGGCCGTACTGCGAATCGGTGGCGCCGCTGATCGTGCGGTCGTTGCTCCCCATGAAGGTGGTCATGGCACCGGCCGCGGCACTGGACAGGGTGATCCGCTTGACCGAGTGATTGCCCGTGTCGGCGACCCAAAGGTCATTCGTAAAACCGACGCTCAACGCGGTCGGCTGTCGAAACGTCGTGCCACTGACGACGACGGTCGTGACGCTGAAGAGCGGATCCGCAAGGTTGATGACGCGAATCACGTTGTTCAGCGAGTCAGCGATGTAAAGGTTGCCGCCGTTGTCCACCGTCAGCCCGAGCGGCGTGCGGAACCGTGCGTTGGCCCCGGTGGTGTTGGCCGCCGAGCCAGCGACGCCTGCCGCCCCAGCCAGGGTCGTCACGTAACCGTCGCTCAAACGGACGAAGCGGATGGTGTGGTTTCGCGAGTCCGACACAACGAGTCCGTTGGTGCCGCCGATCGTGGCGAAGGCAAGGCTCTGAGGTGAATTGAAATGGGCCAGGTACGCAGGCCCGTCGTCGCTGCCGGGCGGATCACCTGGCAAACCAGCGAGCGTGGTGCCCGCGCCGGTGTTGGCATCAATGCGGACGATGCGGTTGTTGACGCTGTCGGAGAGATACATGTTGCTGTCCGCGTCCACCACCACGTCGTACGGCTCGTGAAGCCCGTTGGTGTTGACGGTGGTCACCGTCACCTGCGCCCACGCGTTCACGGCGAGGAGCGCGAGCACCGCCGCCGTTCCGAAAAGGACTTTCGTTTTCATGGTTGTGTTTTGGTTTTGGGCCAAAGTTTCAGTTCGTTTCGAGTGGTTGCGCGCGGTGTTCATGGCAGCACGCGCACCTGGTAAAAGCGCCCGGCGCCGGAGAGGTTCGTGATGACGAATTCCTTCTCCATGCCATCACCGGAGACGGAACCCAGCACCGTCCACGTAGCGCCCGTGGGTTTGTCGGCGCCGACCACTTCGTAGAGCCGGCCCGGCGCGCTCAACCAGCGCAAGACCAACTGGCGCTGGCCGCTGACGACGCGGGTGATTGCGCGCTCGAATTGCAACCGCGAGAGCGCATCCGTCGGGTCCGTCCCCGCGATGTACTCCTGCCAGTTCTTGAGGCTGTCGTGGTCCGGATCAGCGTTCGGTTGGGCGTCCGGGCTGGCCAGGCTGCCGAAGTAGTAGAGTTTCCAGTCATCGGAGGTGATGTCAGAGGAGGGCGGCACGGACACGCTGACGGCCACCGTGCCGTGTTTGGTTTCGAAGTCGTATTGCGTGCGCAGGTCGGGCGCGCCGTCGGCATTGGCAAAGGAGACGGAATACGTCTGTCCCGCTTGTGCGTTTGCCGGCAGGGAGAGCCGGAGGCGCCCGACGTAATTGCTGGAGTGCGAGGCGAAGCTGAAACTCCCCAGCGGCCAGCCCACGCCCAGTTCGTTCGCCGGGAAGTTTTGCGTCAACGGCGCCGTGAGGCCGGGTGCCGGCAGGAATTGCGGCGCTTGACTGATCGCCGGACCGCCGTTGTCGGGCGTGATGATGGCGCGGAACTGCAAGCCGGCCAGCGTGCTGCCATAGCCGACTTTGGCATAAACCGGTACGTCCACCTGGCCGCCGGACACGCCGTTGCCGACGGAGATGGCTCCGAGCAACACCTGGCGGTTCCACGGCCCGCCGACGCTCGTGCCGCCGCCGCCATCGGGCGAACCCTGGGGCAGGGTGACGCCCGTGTTAGTGCGGTCGCCGCCGAACGACAAGGCGCGCATCCAGTTGTTCGTGCCGCCGTAATAGGGCGGCAGGCGCAGCGAGCGCTGCAGGATCACCTGCCAGTCGAGGAAACGGATCAACCCGTCGCCGCCCACGAAGCCGACATCATCCTCGGGGAAGCTGTCCATGGCGTCATACACGTCGGTGAACGTGAAGGGCACATGCACGCCCAGCGCGGCATAGAACGCATTGTTCACATCGGCGTTGTCCAGGTCGCCGTTGCCGAATTCGCTTGCGCCGTACCATCCGCCCGGCGACGAATCGCCCACGGTGTAGGTCACGTTGGTCACAAGGATGGCGGCAGCCGTCATGGCCGTCAGCGAGACGGGCGTCTGCGCCGCATCCGCGGTGGCGCTGGCGTTGAGGACGCTGATCGAATAGGTCTGGCCCTGCGCCGCGTTGCCGGGAATCGGGATGGCGAGCATGGCGACCACCGCGAAACGCTTGAAGGTGACATTGGCGGCGGTGCCGATGGCTGAAACCTGGAGGCCGCGCGTGGTGCCGATGGAATAAGATTGCACGCTGATCAGCGCGTTGGTCGAACCCTGGGCGGAGGTCACCACCCGGACGAAATCGTTGGTGGAAACATCCAGCGGGCGGAACTGCGCCGAAACTCCCGGCGCGCCGCCATTGGGCGCGACCTCGACCCGGAATTGGTACGACATGACCTGATCGTTGGTGCGAAGGTCCACGACGACCGGCACGACAATCGTCGAACCGATGCCGGCCAGGAGATTCGTGTGGAGGCCGGGCGGAACGCCGATGTCATTCAAGCCAACCATCTGGCCGCTCACAACAGTGCTGGCGTTGGTGCCGATGAACGCGCGCACGCGCAAGCCCGTGAGGTCGTTGGTCGAATTGTTCCAACGGATGACGCCGGTGTTGCCGTTCATGTTCACGCGGGCGCTGTTGGTCGTCGGCGTCGTCCCATCCGTGGTGTAAAACACGTTCGGGTTGGGACTGTTGACGATGATGCTCTGGCCCATCGGATAGTAGCCGGAGTTCGGGCTGACCGTCGGGGCGACCACCACGACGTTGGTGCCGCCGCCGCCGCCGATGCCGCCCGGGCCGGCCAGACCCGTCGAGGTCGTGCGCCGGATCAAGTGGTAGTACACCTCCGTGGAATAGACGTCGCCGTTGCCGGCCACGAGCACCCCCACCGGTTCGCGCGCCTCCGCGCAACCCTGGTCCAGGCAGGCGGGGCCGTCCCACCAGCCGGGTTTCACCGAGGGATCCGGATAAACCACCCAGAGGTCCGAGGCCACGCCGTAGAGGTTGGTGACCGTCCCAACTGGGTCCACAATCTTCACGCGATGGTTGCCGCGGTCGGCAACCACCAGAATGCTGCCGCCGGCTTTGGCGATCATCTCGGGCTGGTTGAATTTCGCGAAGCCCGCGGTGCCGAAAACGTCCCCGGCGCCGTTGAACCCGCTGAGAGCGGTGGCGGTGCCGTTGACCGGATTGAGCAGCCAGATGCCATGATTGCCGGCGTCGCTCAACGCCAACAGACCACTGTCCAGCACGACAATGCCGCGCAGGGAGGTGCCGGCGTTCGTGATGACGCCCACGGTGTTGGTGGCGCTGTTGCTGATGCGGACGACGCTGTTGCCATTGACCGTGACGTAGATGTTCGTGCTGCCGTCGAGGGCGATGGCCGTGGCGTTCGCCAGACTCGCCGCGCGAAGGCCAAGCAGGTTGCCGAAGCGGTCGAAGACCTGCACCGTGCCGTTGGCGCCGTTGCCGCGGTTGAGCACATACAGATTGTCTCCGCCGTCGACCGCCAGCGCGATGGGCTGGCTCACGCCGGTCGTGGCGTAGGTGAAGGTCTGGCTGTCGAAGACGTCCGCCGTGATGGTGACCTTGCGGATCGCATTGTTGATGCGGTCGGCCACGTAAAGAAGGTTGCCCGCGCTGTTGAGGGCGAGGCCCGAGGGCACGTTGAACTGGGCGTTCGAGAATGTGTTGCCATCGGTGTAACCTGGGGCGTTGTGGTTGTTCTGCCACGGGCCGCCCGTGAGTGTGTCCAGGACGGGTTCAGCCGGAGCATTGGCGACCATCCATAGTGCGGCCGCGCACAAGGCGGCGGCGGCGCCGCGCCGGCGGGTCGGAGGCCATTGCCCCGCTGCCGGCCACGGAAGTCCAAAGGTTTTGGTTTTCATATCACAGGTTTGGCTGACATGGAAGTGTCAGGATCTGTCTCGCCGGTTCAGGATTTGGGCTGGGGTTCGGCCGGCGGCGGCGGTGGTGGCGCCTTGGGCTCGACGGCGGATTCATCGAAGACAGCGTCTTCGAACCGCGTGGCTTCGGGGTTGCTCCAGTCGTAGGGTTTGCCGCTTTCCCACGCTTTGCTCGCATCAATACCGCCGGTGATTTCGGTCGGACGCGATTTCAGGAACTGGCTGCTCTGCGACGGTTGGAAGTCAGTGTCCTGCACAATCGTCGGGGTGATAAAGATGAGGAGATTCTTCTTGAGGCGCGCTTTGGATTCATGCCGGAACGCCAGGCCGAAGATCGGCAAGTCGCCGAGGACCGGCACTTTGTTATATGTATTCACGGTCGTATCGCTCACGAGGCCGCCCATGACGAGGGTGTTGGCGCTGGGGATGAGCACCTGGGTCTCGATCTTGCGGATGTCGAACTGGTCGGCCTGATTTATGGTGCCGGCGACGGTCTTGGTGACGGTGCCGCCTTTGCTCGAGACTTCGGGGACGACTTTGAGATAGATTTTGTCGTCCGCAGAGACGCGCGGGGTGACCTGCAGGATGGTGCCGAGGTTGGTGTATTCGACCTGCGAACCGCCGGGCGAACCCTGCGTGCCCGCCGTGTTCTTGAAGATCGGCTCTGCGCGCGTCACCGATATCGTCGCGGTTTCATTGTCCAACGTCACCGCGCGCGGCGTGGAGAGGACCGTCGCGTCGCCCTCCTCGTTGAGGAAGGAAAGCACGGCATGCACGCCATCCGCATTGAGGAAGCCGATGGCCGGACTCAACCCGGCGAGCGTATTAACGGAGAGGCCATTCGGTATGAGACCGCCCGTTTGCTGGCCAGCGACGCCACCGACGCCACCGCCAGTGGTGCCGCCAGTGCCGCCCGTATCGCCGGCGCCACCCGCACCGGCGCCGCCCACGGTGGTGGAGGAACTGAAATCGGGGCTGGTGGTAATCGTGCGGCCGCCGGGAAGGGTGATGGTGGTGGGATTGCCGGGGGCCTGGAAAATGGTATTGGCCGACTGAACCTGGCCGTTGCCGAAACTGAAGTTTTGACCTTTGAGAGTGCCCGACCAGTCAATGCCTTTGACGGTGCTGGGACTGTGCGAGATTTCCATGATGCGCGCTTCGATGAGCACCTGCTTGGTGGGTTTGTCAAGGCGTTCGACCAGTTCGTTGATCGCCAGGTGCTCCTTCTCCGTGGCGACAATGACCAACTGGCTGGTGCGGCCGTCCGGCACCACCTTGCCGCGCTTGTCGGTGAAAGCGGCCTGGACGGCGGCCACCATGTTCGAGACGTTGGCATACTTGAGCTGGACGATCTTGGTGACCAACGGGTCGGGTTGGGCAGGGTCCTTGACGGTGACGCGGGAAATCTTGGTCTTCGGATCCTCGACCAGTTGGAGGCTGTAGTTGTTGAGCAGTGTGGTTAGGGCCTGCTCGGCGGTGACGTTTTCCCAGCGGATGGAGATCGAGGGCTGGGGTCGCACCACGCCTTTCTCGTCGGGCTGGCCGTAATTGACCTTGGGGTCCAGGATGTAATTGATGCCCGCCTGGCGCGCGAGGGTTTCGATCGCGGCCGTGAGGGGTGAATCCTGGAGGTTGATCCGCATGGCTGGGGCGCTGGGTGCGGCGTCGGTGGCTGCCGGCGCGGCCACGGCTGGGGTTTCGCCGGCAGGTGTGGTGTTTTGGGCGGGGGTGGAACGGCAAACGACAAGCCCGAGGAGCAGGGCCATGGCGAGTTTTGCTTTCATTATTTATTTGAGTGGTTCGGAGGTTAACTGGATCGTCACAAACACATCGGTCAATGGCCGGCGATACAGCGCAGTACCGGTGCCAGCCCGGCCCGGGTTTCTGGTTGAGGCGAACAAACTTGACGGCTTGTTCAGGCAACGAACTTTTTTGTCCCGCATCAAGACAAATCTTTCTGGCGCGTGCGCGCGGCGACGCCCGGCGGCATCCAGCTTTCGGACGGGCGTGTCCGGCACTTCACAAGGCGCGCTTCAATCGCAACTCGCGCCGCTCACCATTGACTTCGACCACCGCCGAATCGTCTTTGACTTCAATACAGCGTATCCGGATACGTCCGCCCGGAACGACGATCTCGGTTTCGTCGCCCGCCTCGAACGCGTGCTGGTTGATGGTGGCCACCCGCCGGTTGCCGCTCACCGAAATGCCGTTGAGTTGCACTTCCACCTGGGGAGTTTTGTCCGCCTTGGTAGTCTTGGGTGCCGCCGGTGTGCCATAAGGCCGTATTGAGGCCGGGAAAAATGGATCGCGGCCTTCGTCCGCCTTGGCGGGGAGGACGAAGACGGATGCGGGTATCTCGAACGGGGTCAAGACCGGGTTGGTGGCCGATCCGGCCGGGGCGTTGGTCCTGCCGGCGCCGGCGTGGGCCACAAGCGCGGCGGAAAGGATCAGCGCCGCCAACACGGCCGCGGCGGTGTGTTGAGATGAGGGGCGGCGGTTCATGGCTGACGTGTTCACGAGGAAGTGGGTTTCACAAGCGTAACGAGGTCCATTTTGAACGTGAGCTTCTCCTTGTCGCCGGCGACGAGACCGGAAACAGGTTCCAGTTCGATGTTCTCCACGCGAAAGTACGGAAACTTGTTCTCGAAATCGGCGACGAACCGGCCCAATTCATGGTAGTAGGCCGATCCGCCGATGGTCATCGTCACCTGCTTGTAAGGAAACTTCGGCAGCAGCGTCACGTCCACCGGGGGATTGATGGTGCTGAACTGGGGAATCTCCACCTTGTACGGGAGCTTGAATTGCTTCACCGTGTTGATGATCCAGGAGTAGGCGTCGTTGGGCGCCATGTCCTCCTCCAACGCATGCAGCGCCTTGGAAAGTTCCGCCAACTCCGCTTCCACCCGATCGGAGCGCTTGATCGTGTCCTGGATGGCCTTGAGTTTGACTTGGGCATCGGTCTTCTTCACCGCCAGGTCGTTGAGATTGGAGAATTGGTATCGGATCAGGCCGAAACCCAGCCCGGCCAGGGCCAGGACGATCAGGACGACCACCAGGACCAACTGCTGGCGTTTCTCTTTGGATAGTTTGCCGAATTTCATCGCACTCTCTCCGGGTAGCGGCATTCCAAGGTGAAGGAAACGAACGGGCGGCTGTCCGGGACGGTCTGCGGCGGCGAGAGATTGGTCAGCTTGGCCTCATTCGTCTTGCCCAGGATGGTCAGGAAATACGGATTCGCATTGATGGCGTCTTTGTACTTGATCGCCTGATCTCCCGGGTTGGGCGAGGAATCCCGGCCGTCCAACGTGACCAGGATTTTCTCCGCGGCCGTGGCCGGTTTGCCCGGAGTCACACGACCCGTGGCGCTGTTGGTCTTGCCTTTTCCCTCCTCGGTGAACACGCATTTTTGTTCCACTTTGATCCTCATCAACTGCACGTCGGGCAGCACGGTTTGCTGGAGAGCATTGAGCAGCGTGCCGTGGAGAAAGCGGTTGGTCGCCAGCTGGCGCAACCGGGCGAGCTTGTCGGTGATTTCAGCGCTTCGCCTTTGGTGATTCATGACCTGCTGAAAATCATTCGTGCGGCGGGCCATCTCCGCCTCCAGTTGGCTGACCTCGCCCCGCGCGAGCATTGCCTTGAGCTGGAGCGAACTGGCCCAGACCAGCACTCCCGACACCAGGAGGGCGCCGACCCAGATGAAACGCTTCACCGGATCGCGCCGGCGCAATTCCTCGGCGCCCTGGATTTCGGCCAGTAGATTCAGGCGGATGGGCATGGGTCAAAAGGCTCCCACCGCGGCGCCGATAGCCACGGTCAGTTGTGAGGACACCTGGTCCATCTCTGCCGCCTGCTGAGGCGGCAGCGCCATTTGCAGGAACCCCGCCGGATTCCACGTCTTGCATTCGACCATCATCTCGTTCTGCAACGACTGCGCGAGGAATTCAGAACGTGAGGAGGCACCACTGAGAAACACCTGCGTCACGGGCCGGTCGTGCTGGTGCTCGAAGAAATCCAACGAGGCGCGCAGTTCCCGGCCTAGCGGCAGGAGCATCGCCTCGAGCGACGGCTGCACTTCGCTGGCCATCCCGACCTTGATTCCTTCCGCCTCGGCGTAGCTGATGGACATGGATTCCGCCAGGCCCGTGGTCAACCGGTCGCCACCAAGGGCTACCACCCGGCTCAACACCAGTTCCCCCTCCAACAGGATGCAAATGGACGAGGACTTGAATCCGACGTCCACAAGCGCCACGACTTCCTTGCCGAACACTTCGGGCATGGCGAGTTCAAAGGCGTTCACCGGGCCGAGAATTCCCGGGACAAGGCTGTCTGCCATCAGGCCTGCATTCCGGGTCGCGAGCAGAAAATCGTTGACCAACTGATTCTTGGCGCCGGCCACGAGCACTTTCAATTTCGGCGCGGCGCCAGCCGCCTTTGCCGCGGCCTCGGCCGGATTCGGCCGGATTGTGCGTGGCGGGATGATGAAACAATCGTAACTGTGGTTGGGCAGGTCCTGTTGCAAATAGGCCTTGGGATTGTTCTTCAGCACCAGCCGCATGTCCTCGACCGGCAATCGCGGCATCTCGACGTGGCGGAGGAACGCCTCATTCACCCCGAGGGCGATCACGGCGGATTTGGAGCGCGCCTCAAGCGCCTGGCCGATCGCCTTCAAATGCTCGGTCAACAATTCGACCGAAAGGCTCTTCTCGTAAATCGGTGCGTCCAACAAGGCGTAACGATTCAGGACAAAGTCCTCCCCCTGGCGTTGGATGTGAACCGCCTTGGTCGTGCGGCCGCCCAGGTCTATGGCCAGCAACTGATCCCGCTTTTTCCTGCCTCCACCGTCGAAAAATGGCAGTGCCATGCGCGTGTTTTATTTAGTTCGAATTCTGTTTGCAAGCCGCTTTCCATCCGGCGCCGGCGCGTCCCCCGAGAAGCTCCCGTCGCGCCACGCCCGCCCCAGATCAAACAGCCGCAAGCCGTTCCCGGTTCAGCAACCGCCGCGCCAGCCGGTGCCGCCGGGACGCGCGCGAAGATTCCGCGCGCCGGATGCGGCTCATCCCGTTCTCCGGCGCACACGGTGTCCTGCGCCGGGGCGGAGTTGTCTTGGAAATTGCCGGAACGACGTGCGTCAAGCATTGACCATTTTCATCGCGTGTCCAGAAATTTCGATTTTAATTCTGAGGGATTTCCGGTTGAATGGGGCCGCGCCAGAAATCGTCTGGCCGGACAACCGCACCAACCCAATGAAACCGGTTCGCGACCACGCAGCGACGGGAGGTGGCCACAGCTTCCGGCGCATCGCCGGAACGATGATCGCCGGCGCCCTCTTCTCCCTGCTCGCTGGAGGCTGCTCCGTGAAAAAACTCGCGGTCAACAAGGTGGGCGACGCCCTGGCCGGCGGCGGCACGACCTTCGCCTCGGATGACGATCCGGAACTGGTGAAGGCCGCCGTGCCGTTTAGTCTGAAACTCATGGAAAGCCTCCTGGCCGAAAGCCCAAACCACCGTGGTTTGCTCGAGGCCACTGCCAGCGGATTCACTCAGTATGGTTTCGCTTTCGTCCAGCAGGAGGCCGACGAGACGGAATCGCGGGACTTCGCCGCTGCCGAAGCCTTGCGCACCCGCGCCCGGCGGCTCTATCTGCGCGCCCGCAACTACGGCCTCCGCGGACTGGAGGTCGCCCACGCGGGGTTTGCGAAACAGCTCGCCGCCTCGCCGCGGCAGGCCGTCGCGGCTCTCGGCAAGCGCGACGTGCCTCAAGCCTACTGGACCGCCACCGCCTGGGGCGCGGCCATCGCCCTCGCCAAGGATGACCCGGCCCTCGTGGCGGAGATTCCACAGATGGAGGCGCTGGCGGATCGCGCATTGCAACTCGACGAAAGCTGGAGCGAAGGCGCGATCCACGGTTTTCTCATCAACTACGAAATGAGCCGCCAGGGTGTGACCGGCGATCCGGCCGAACGGGCGCGCAAGCATTTTGACCGCGCGGTCGAACTCTCGCGCGGAACACAAGCCGGCCCCTTCGTGACTTTTGCCGAGGCTGTATGCGTCGAAAAGCAGGATGTGAAACAGTTCGACGAATTGCTCCACCGCGCGCTGGCGATCAATCCCGACGCCCATCCCGAATCCCGGCTCGCGAACCTCATCATGCAGCGCCGCGCCCGGTGGCTGCTTTCCAAACGCGATGATCTCTTTCTCCTGCCGAATTCCGCCGACTCAACCAAATAGCCCGGTGTGTACTGTGAAAAATCGTTTCGTTGACCGCTCCGCAGACTCGGTGGCAGCTCTGTTCGTCGCAGCACTGTTCTTGTCGCACACCGCGATGGCCGCGGAGCGAACCCGTGTCAAGCTCGGCACGCTTGCGCCCGTCGGCACGTCCTACCACAAATCGCTCATGACCATGGCCGAGGCGTGGCGCAAAGACTCCGCCGGCGCCGTGGACATGATCATCTTCGCCGGCGGCAAGCTCGGGGGCGAGGCGGAGATGGTCGGCCTGATGAAAGTCAACTCGCTCCAGGCCGCCATGCTCACCGCGGTCGGCCTGTCCGAGATCGAGTTCGGCGTGACCGGCCTGCAAAACATCCCCATGGGTTTCAGGAATCTCGACGAAGTGGATTACGTCGGGGAGAAAATGCGCCCGGTGCTCGAACACAGGCTGGCAAAAAAAGGTTTCGTCGTCCTGTTCTGGAGCGACGCCGGCTGGGTGCGCTTCTTCTCCAACAAGCCCGTGCTTCACCCGGACGACCTCAAGAAGCTCAAACTCTTCACCTGGTCGGGTTATCCGGCACAAGTGGAGATTTACAAGTCCGCCGGCTTTGACGCCGTCCCGCTGGAAACCGCCGACATCGTGCCGAGCCTGCAAACCAGACTCATTGACGCCGTGCCCGCGCCGCCGTTTTTTGCCATGGCCGCGCAGATGGATGGCCGCGCGCCGCACATGCTGGAGATCAACTGGGCGCCGCTGGTCGGGGCGCTGGTTGTCCGCAAGGAATCCTGGGAAAAAATTCCGGCCGGCCTTCGCCGCAAACTTGCCGACGCCGCCATCCTCGCCGGCAAGGACATCAAATCCGCCGGCCGCCGGGAGATGGACGAATCCGTCACGGCCATGGTGAAGCGTGGGTTGAAGGTCACGAAGCTCACACCGGATATCGAAGCCGAATGGCGCCGGGCCGCCGAGGCGGTCTATCCGAAGGTTCGCGGCAAGCTCGTGCCCGCTGACGTGTTCGACGACGCGTTGAAGCTGGTCGCCGAATACCGCGCCGGCCTCAAGCAGTGACTCCCCGCGCGTGAACACCACGGCCACTCCCGAAATCCCGTCGCCCGAACCGCCGGGCCTGCCCGGCTGGCTGCGCTCGCTCCGCCACGGCGAAAACCTCGTTGTCGTACTCGCCCTGGCCGCGATGACGGTTCTGCCGGTGCTCGAAGTGTTCCTGCGGACGTTTTTCAAAAGCGGTGTTCCCGCCTCAGCCACGATGGTACAGCACCTCGTCCTCGCCGTGGGCATGTTGGGCGGGGCGATTGCCGCGCGCGAAAACCGGTTGCTCGCGCTTTCAGTCGCGACGCAATGGTTCAAGGGCGGCTGGCTCACGTTTGCGCGCGTCGCCAGCCACGGATTCGCTGCGGCGGTCACTGCACTGCTGGCGGTGGCAAGCTGGCAGTTCGTCATCTCGCAGCGCTCGCTCGGCAAGGAATTCGCCTACGGCATCCAGACCTGGGTGGTCCAAATGCTCATCGTCATCGGTTTCGCGGTCGTGGCGATGCGGCTCGTCTGGCACGCGTCGGATAAATGGCGCTGGCGCTCGGCGGCATGCCTGCTGGCCGCGGGCATCATTGCGGTGGCGGTTCTTTCCCCCGTTGCGCCGGAGAAACTGCGCTGGCCGGGAATGATTCTTCTGCTCGTCGCCGTGGCGCTCGGCGCGCCGGTTTTCACCGCACTCGGCGGCACGGCACTGATCATGTTGTGGAGCGCGGGCGAGCCGGTTTCCCCCGTCCCGTTGAAACATTATCAGCTTACGGTCAACGCCACGCTGCCGAGCCTGCCGCTGTTCACGCTCGCCGGCTATTTTCTGGCAGAGGGCGGCGCGGCGAAACGGCTGGTGCGGCTATTCCAGACCCTGTTCGGCAGCCTGCGCGGCGGCCCTGCCATCATCACCACGCTGGTCTGCGCGTTCTTCACGTCGTTCACTGGCGCGTCGGGAGCGACGATCCTGGCGTTGGGCGGGGTGTTGATGCCGGTGCTGCTCTCGGCGCGTTACCCGGAGCGCTCCGCGCTGGGCCTGCTCACCGGCGCCGGCTCGCTCGGCATGTTGTTTCCGCCCTGCCTGCCGCCGATTCTCTACGCGATCATCGCCAGCAGTGGCGGTCAGGTGAGCATCGGCATCAAAGAAATTTTTCTCGGCGGCTTTCTGCCCGGGATGGTGCTCGTGATTCTGACGGCCCTGTGGGGCATCCGCATTGGCGGGCACGCGGGCGACGCGGGCCGCGTGCCGTTCGTGGCCCGCGAAGCGTTCGACGCGGTCTGGGACGCGAAATGGGAATTGTTGGTGCCGGTGGTCGCCTTGACTTCATTGTTCAGCGGTTTCGCCACACCAGTCGAGGCAGCGGCCATCACGGCGTTCTACACCTTCCTCGTCAATGTCGTCATCCAGCGCGACCTGAAACTGTTCCGCGACGTGCCGCGCGTGATGACCGAGTGCGGTCTGCTGGTCGGCGGCGTGCTGTTGATTCTCGGCGTGGCCCTGGGCTTTACGCATTACCTCGTGGACGCGCAGATTCCGGATCAAGCGGTCTCGTGGGCCACCGGCACCATCAAATCGAAAATCCTTTTTCTGCTGGTGCTGAACGTGGTCCTGCTCGTGATCGGCGGGCTGGTGGAAATCTATGCCGCGATCGTGGTGGTCGTGCCGCTGCTCGTGCCGCTGGGCGCAGCGTTTGGCATTGATCCGATCCATCTGGCAATCATCTTCCTCGCGAACATGGAACTCGGCTTCCTCGCTCCGCCGGTGGGAATCAACCTGCTGCTGGCGTCGTATCGCTTCGACAAGCCGGTGAGTCAGGTCATGCGCGCTTCCTTGCCCATGCTCGGCGTGATGGTGCTGGGCGTATTGTTGATCACCTACGTGCCCTGGCTCACCACGTGGCTGCCGAGGGTGTGGAAGTAAATGACGGCCCGCCTCTACCGCGTTCACACCGCCGCCTCGGCGAGTTTGCCAGCCACTTCACGGACCTGCCGCAAATCCAGCTTGCCGGAACCGAGCAGCGGAAACGCGTCCACGAGGAAGAACCCGTCAGCCTTCGGTTTCCACAGGTTCGGCAGTTCGCACTGCGCGAGTTTTTCCAGGCACTCCTTCAATGGCGCGGCGGCGAGCTTGTGCAACACCACGAGCCGCTCGCCTTTTTTCTCGTCCGCGAGACTCGTCACCACGAACGTCTGCACGGTCACGCCCGCCAGTTCGTGCAGCTTTTCCTCGATCTTGATGTGCGGCACCATTTCGCCGCCGATTTTGCTGAACCGGCTCAACCGGTCGGTGATTTGCAGGAAGCCGTCCTCGTCCAGCGCCGCGATGTCGCCGGTGACGTACCATTTCCATGGAACGGCGACGCGCCCTTGGTCCAGTCCTCTCCGCATCGGTTGAGGTGAGGGCTCCGTCCCGCCGGCTGAAGGCAGATCCACCAACACCTCGGCGGTCTTGTCCGGCTGGCCGAGATAACCCTGCATCACGTTCGGGCCGCGGACGAGCAGCAAGCCAGGCTCGCCGAGCGGCACGGGCGCATGCGTCGCGGGGTCCACGATGCGGACAGACATGCCCGGCAGCGGATGGCCGATCTTGCCGCGTTTGCCGCCGACCTGGTAGAAGCCGGCCGAGCGGAAATCGCGTGTGTTGACCGCCACCGCCGGCGCGCATTCGGTGCAACCGTAACCTTCCGAGGGCCGGATGCCGAAGCTTTCCTCGAAGGCAACCGCAAGCCGCTCGGGAAGTTTTTCCGCGCCCGCCAGCACCAGCCGCAAACTCCCGAAATCCTCCGGCGCGCAGCCGCGCAAGTAGATTTGCAGAAACGTCGGCGTGGCCAGCAGGAACGTGACGCGGTACTCGCGCACGAGCGGACCGATGGTTTTGGCGTCGAGCGGATTCGGGTGAAACACCGTCCCCACTCCCAGCGCTCCCGGCGCCGCCAGCGTGGCGGTGAACCCGAATGAATGGAAAAACGGCAGAATGCCCAGGAAGCGGTCGCGCGCCTGGAAACTGAAGACCTGGTCCATCTGAACGATGTTCGAGGCGATGTTGTAGTGGGAGAGCATGACGCCCTTGGGCTCGCCGGTGCTGCCGCTGGAGAAAATCACCGTGGCCAGGCCGTCGAGTTGCGCCGGCTGCTCGCGGCCCAGCGCGCGTTCGAGCGCGCCGACCGGCAAGCAGCGTGCGATGAGAAAGGCCGTGAGTTTTTCAACGAACGATGGAGGCGGATTCCGCACCAGACTTGCGGCCTCCCTCTCCCCATCCGATGGGGAGAGGGCCGGGGTGAGGGGTCTTTCGTGGCCTGTGCGTGAACCGACCACATCCTCCAGGAAAATCGTCTGGCACGGCACGTTGAGTTTCACCTTGTCCAGAAACGCGCGCGAAGTGATGACCGTCTTGATCTCACACTGCCGGATGCATGAGGCCAGGGTTTCCTCGGACACAGTGTAGTTGAGGTTCACGGGAATCCTGCCAGCGAGGAGCGCGGCCCAGTTGACCAGCGCGCCACCCACCGACGGCGGCAGCAACAGGCCGACCATTTTCTGGCCGGTCCAAACCCGTTTGAGCCGTCGTCCGAGGAACACCGTCTTCACCAGCGCCGATCCGAAAGCCACGCGCGGCGAACTGCCGTCCGCCATCGCGAACCGGAACGGATGCCACCGCGCGGTGCGCACGAACGCCCGATGCAGCGGCCTCATGCGCGACTTGCGGCATTGCCACGCCCCGGCCATAAGTTCCTGCACCGCTTCGCGCACCTCGAATGGCGTGGCCGTCGGCGGCAGCGGAGGGCCATAGCTGACGGTGACGGGATACGGAATCCGCCGCGGGAGCTTCCAGATGAAGCGCCGCCGCTCAAAACTGAACACGCTGCCCCAAAGTCCCTCCAGTGCCACCGGCACGATGGGCGCGTCCACGTCCTTCATGATCCGCTGGAAGCCGCGGCGGAAAGGCATCAACTGGCCGATGCGCGTGATCTGGCCTTCAGCGAAGATGCACACCACCTCCCCGGCGCGGATGGCATCGCCGGCGGCGCGCAACGATTCGATCATCTCGCGAGGGCGCTGTTCCGACGAGATCGGAATCGCGCGGGAAATCTTCGCCCACGGTTTGATGAGCGGCAGTTCGTAATTGTCCTTGAGCATCAAAAACCGGATGGGCCGGTCCGTCGTGGCCTGGAGCAGCACGGCGTCCGCCAGCGACAGGTGGTTGCAGACGAACAACGCTCCGCCCCGCTCGGGAATGTTGTCGCGGCCCAGCACGCGGATGCGATAGATCGTCCGCGTCACCACCCACAACACAAGACGAAGCACGGATTCCGGCAGCACGATCACGAATGCAATCGTGCCGAGCAAACTCAGCGCGGCGCCGACGAGGAAGACTTGTTGCAAACTCAGTCGCCCAAATTCCAGCAACAAGCCATAAGCGGCTACCGCGACGACAGCGAACACCCACTTGGGCCAAGGACGAGGCATGCAACTCTTCAGAATCCAGAATATCACGCAGGCGACCGCGAAATAGACAACGCTGGTCCAGATCGAAGTGATCCCGACCGTGAGCAGGAAGTAAATTCCCGACGCCAGCAGTATCCCCACCCAGGAAATGAACGCCGAGGCCGCGATGACGCCGCCTTTGTTGCCCGGCTCCGGCCGGTGTTGCACCAGCGCGTTGACCGGCACGACGTAGAAGCCGCCGCAGAATCCCAGCAGCCCGAGCGTCCACGCGACGCTCCCGAAATCCAGTCCGTGCCGCGCCAGCAACGCGCCGGACACCGCCAGTCCAAGTGCTCCGAGCGGGACGAACCCAACCTCGATCTTCTTCGCGGAAAGGAAGCCTGACGCCGCGCTGCCCAGCCCGATGCCGATGGCCAGCGCCGCCTGGAGGTAGCTGCTGTGCAGGTCGTCCAAGTGTAACACGTCCTTGCCGTAGAGCACGAGCGTCGGCTGGAGCAGCGCGCCGAGAAACCAGATGTAATTGCTCGAGAGCACCGCGATGAGCAGCAGCCGGTCGCGCCGGATGGTCTGGATTTGCCCCCACAGGTCGCCAAGGAAATTCGGCCGGAACCGTTTCGTCGGATCGGCGGCTGGCACCCGGCTGATCCCGAGGCTGGTGGCGGTCCCCAACGCCGCGAGTGCCACGAGCACCGCGCCGGACCAGACCTGCTCGGACCCGAAATACGTCGAGAGCTTCCCCGCCATGAGCGTGCCCGCGATCACGGCGATGAACGTGCCCAGACCGATCAATCCGTTTCCCCAGGAAAGTTCCTTCTCCGGCAGCAACTCCGGCAGCAGGCCGTACTTTGTCGGGCCGAAGAAAGCCGCCTGTGTGCTCAACAGAAACACCACCGCCATCATCAACGGCACGTTCCTCGAGCCGAGGGCCAGCGTCGCCAGCAGCATCACGGCGATCTCGGCGGTTTTGACGACCACCGCCACGTTGCGCTTGCTGCAACGGTCGGCGAAATAACCGCCGGCCATCGAGAACAGGATGAACGGCAGCGCGAAGATCGCCCCGACGAGCGGTACGAGCCGGTCGCGTTCCGCCTCCGGCAGCCGGGCGATGATGAGGAACGTGACGAGAAACTTGTAGGCGTTGTCGCTGAACGCACCCTGGAACTGCGTGACGAACAGACACCAGAAACCGCGCAGACCGGTCGGGATTGGCCGGCCCGTGTCATTCGAGCGGCGATGTTCGGCGGTTGTTGTCATGCCGGGGGTGGAATGTTTGTTTGAGGTTCTCCGCGGTTCTAACAGCACCCAAACGCAATGGGAACAACACCGGAAGATTCTCTCTCCCCTTCTGAAGGGGAGAGGGTCAGGGTGAGGGGCCGCCTTGAGATCCATTGCGTCCACACCGGCTTGGGCCAACGCGAATCCCCCTCACCCCAGCCCTCTCCCCCTCCGAGGGGGAGAGGGAGTCTCCCCGCCGCCGTGTGGGTATAGGCTCCACTGGAAACAGCGAAGAACCATTTCTGGAAGCGGCGCATAGGTTTATGGTGGTGAGGTTGAGGATGTCGCCAGCGCACTGATCCAATCGCCGCCGTGTTTTGCGTAAACCGCGAAGCCGGTGTCACCCAACGCGGCCCGCACGGAGCGATCCGTCTCGTCGCGGATGCCCGCAAGCAAACCGGCGCGGACCTCGTCGGCGAGGGTTTTTTCCTGCCGGATTGACGCCGCCTGCTTTTCCGATTCGACGCGCATCTGGTAAACCTCGATGGCTTTGGACTCAGGCAGTTCCAGCCGCTCGGCCACGGCGCTCACCTGGTCGAACCGGTAATCGCTCGCACGCTGGTAATCCTGAAAGCGCGCCTCACCCAGAGCATCCTTGAGTTGTGTTTGGAACTGCCGTTCCGCTTCCGCCCGGCGCTCGTTCGCGTCAGGTTTGTTCTCGCCGGACTGCGTCATGGCCCGCTGGCGTTCCTGGGCGGCGTGCGCGATGGCGCGGCCTTCGTCATCCGAAAACTCGATGCGCGACAAGCGCCGGAACGCATCCGCGCCCGGCCCGGTGCGCAGTTGATACTCGGAGAGTTCCTCCGGGGTCAGCACCTTGGCCAATTGTCCATCGCGCTCCGCCTCCAGTTCTTTTACCTGCCGACGGCGCTCGTCCACTTCGGCTTGGGTGAGTTGATGACCAGTCTCCCAGACTTTCCGTGTGGCCTCGTCGAAATCCCGCCGTAGCCCAATCACCAAGTCCTGCTGCTCCGTCGCCAGGAAATCGAGCAATTGCATTTCCCAGGTGCGTCGCCCCGACGCCTGGACATCTTCTTCATCGGTCTTGCGCGGATCCTCCCGGCCCAGCAATTCCTTGAAAACTTCGGCCCGTTCCTTTTTCAACGCCTCCCACGCTCGCTCATAGCCCTCGCTTGCTTCCTTGATGCTGTCCTGTTCGGCCAGCAGCCGCCAGAATCCGCGATGCGCCGGGGCCATCAGTTCGCGCAACTTCTCCGTGAACAAATCGTCCACGTCGGCCAGGATGATGTCGCGGATCGTGCGCTCCGGGCAGCCGATGGCCCGGAGATTTTGCATGTAAACCCGGTAATCCGCCGACTCGACTTCGCTCCAGTGAAAGGGCGCGTTCATCGCCACGACTTGCGGCGCGGATTCGCGAACCACCTTGCGCACGCGGATCGTCCGCTGGGCCAGGCGTTCGGCGACCGATGACCGATCGCCGCCGCCGGGCTGCGCGAACAGCCACGCGGCAAGGACGCCCAGCGCGACGTTCAACGCCAGCGACACGAGTAGTAGCCGGCGCGCGTTCATAACCGGTTCACGTTCGTCACCCATTGCCCGGATTGCTGGCTGGAGTACTCCGCGAACTTGGACCCGAGCAACGCGTTCACCGCGCGCGAGACGTTTGCGGTGACGGCTGCCAGTCGTTGCTCACGCACCGCCGGATCGAGCGCCTTGTCGTTGCGCAGTTCCTGCACTTCGGACGCGGTCAGCGCCCGGACTTCGTGGAGCTTGTGCGCCGTTTCGAGCGGAAGACCGGCGTCCCGGGCGAACGAATGGATCGCGCGGTAATTGTAGTCCTCAAGCAGCTCCAGTTCCGCGAAGCGCGCCTCGCCCAGAATTTCCCGGAAGCGCCGCTTCAGGGCGGCCTTGTCCGACTCCTTTTCCGCGTCGGTTTGGGAATCGTCCAGGTCCATGAACTTCCAGCCCACCGGGCGAACTTCCACGCCGGCCAGCGCGATGCGCCGCAGTTCGGCTGCGGAAGGTCTTAGCTCCTCCAGACCCGCGCTCGAGAACAACGACTCGGCAATGCCCGCCCGCGCCGCGAATTCCTCGAACTGCGCCGGGGAGAGCAGGCCGCGCAATTGCCGCTCGCACTCATCGCGCCGGGCACGCACTTGAGCGTAGTCCTCCTCCAGAAGCACGTTCCGCGCGCGCCATTCGATGTCTTTCCTGGCGGCCTGGGCCGAGACGATCAGGCCGTAAGCGCGCTGGAACTGTTCTTCGGAAACTTCGCCGAGCACCAGCCGGCAAATGGCTTGCTCGTCGTCGAACACGTCGCGCTTCATGTCCGGCGACCATTCGACGCCGACCAACCGGCGCAGCAGCGCGGGGAGTTCGGTCCGGAGTTGGAACAGTTCCGCTTCGTGGAGCCGTTCGGCCGCGACGCGCCGCGGCCCGTTCGCCCAAAACGCCACGGGCCTGTCGTTGCGGCCCTCGCGGGCGGCGTAGGCTTGCGAAACGTCGGCGACCAGGATGTCGCGGATCGTGCGCTCGGGGCAACCGACGGCGCGCAGGCTGGCAACGAACTCGTCGTAATTGGTGGATTCAAGCTGGCGCCAGTGGAAACGGTTCGTGGCGAAGGTAGTTGCCGGCGGCAGGTTGGTCGGGATGCGAAGCTCGATGGGTGGCCTGATATTCTCGCCGGCGGGTTTCCGCAGGCTGCCGGTTGCCGGTGGACGCAGGAGATGCGTTGCCGCCAGGGCGAGCACCACATTCAAGCTTGCCGAGAGCGCCAGTGCCAACGCGGGTTTCATGCGCGCGAAAGGCTACCGTGTCCGGGGTGGCGGATCGAATCGAAAAACTTGGGCGCGGTATCAGGCGCCGCAATGCGCGCGGCCACTGAAAGGCGATGGAGCGCCAGGCGTTCGGGGGACTGTCGCATCCAAGACAATCAGTTGCCGGCACGCGCGGGATGTCGTAAAACTCCACCCACACACAATGCGCGCTCTGCTCAATGGTTTGATCTTGAGTTTGCTTTTGACGTGCGGCCTCCGCTCGCGAGCAGACTGGCCGGATTACCGCGGCCCGTGGCACAACGGCCACGCTGCCGCCCCCGGCGACACCAAGCCCATTGGCCTGCCCGTCAAGTGGAGCGAAAGCGAAAACATCAGGTGGAAGACGCCCATGCCGCATCGCGGCTGGTCCACACCCGTGATTCTCGGCGGCCAGGTCTGGCTGACAACCGCGACGGAAAACGGGCGCGACTTCTTTGCGATTTGCGTGGACGAGAAGTCGGGAAAGATTTTGTTCCACGAGAAATTGTTTCATTGCGAAGCCCCGGAGCCGCTCGGCAACGAGGTCAACGGTTACGCGTCGCCGTCAGTCGCTCTCGAACCAGGCCGGGCCTACGTCCATTTCGGCAGTTACGGGACCGCCTGCCTTGATACGAAAAGTCTCAAGACTCTCTGGACTCGCGACGATCTGAAGTGCAGGCATTTCCGCGGTCCGGGATCCTCCCCATTCATCTTCAAGGACCTGCTCATCCTGACCCTGGATGGCATTGACGTGCAGTATCTGACCGCGCTCGACAAGCGGACCGGCAAGACGGTGTGGAAGACGGATCGCACGGCGGATTGGAACGACCTGGGCAAGGACGGGTTGCCCGAACGCGGCGGGGATTTTCGCAAGGCCTTTGCGACACCGTTGCTCATCGAAGCCGCCGGCACGCCGCAACTGATCAGTTCCGGTTCGAAGGCGACTTACGCCTACGACCCGTTGACGGGACGCGAACTCTGGAAAGTCAACACCTCCGCGCACTCGCCGGCGACCCGCGCGCTATTCGGGCACGGACTGGTCTTTTTCGCGACCGGTTCGGGGAAGTCGGAGTATCTCGCCGTGCGCCCGGACGGCCGGGGCAACGTGACGGACACGCGCGTGGTCTGGCGCACGCCGCGCGGCGCACCGCGGCTGGTGTCGCCGGTGCTGGTCGGCGACCTGTTGTTTCTGCTGGGAGAAAACGGCGTGATGCGGTGCATCGAGGCGACGACCGGCAACGAAGTCTGGCAGGAACGCGTGGGCGGAGAGTTTTACGCCTCGCCGCTGTACGCTGATGGCCACATCTACTGCTTTGACATCAACGGCAAGGCCACGGTCCTCAACGCTGGACGTTCCTACGGCGTCGTGGCGACGAACTCGTTGGATGCCGGTTTCATGGCGTCGCCGGCGGTTTCCGGTCGGGCGTTGATTCTTAGGACGAAGGCCGCGCTGTATCGGATTGAATCGGGCGACGCGGCCGGAGTTTCCGGCGGAAGGCAGTAGGCTTGCCGAACATCATAGTCCGGCTCACGCTGGCGAGCACCGCGCGGTGCCGCGCGATTCAGGCCACCAAACAAAAGATCGTGAGCTTTTTCGGCCCGTGCGCGCCGAGCACCAGGATGCGCTCGATGTCTCCCGTGCGGCTCGGGCCGGTGATGAATGAAATCATGCTCGGATAACTCGCGCCGTATCGCTCCTTCACCAATGCGAACGCCGCCGGCAAATCGGGCACAAGCTGCTCCCTTCGCGCAAGCACGACGTGATGTGGCGGCAGGACCGACAACGCCCGGCCCCCTGCGCTGCGATTCGTCACGACCACTGTGCCGGTCTGCGCCACCAGCGCGTCGCATTCCGAGATGCCCGCGTCGCATCGCTCCAGTTCGTGCTTGTCGAATCCGCCGTCGGTGAAAAGCACCGGCAGCCCGAGTGACTCGACGGCGGGATCGGTGAGTAGCGTGTGATGGGCCGCAACGCGCTGCCACTTTTCCGCGTCGCGCAGCGCCCGCAATTCCGCCGCCAGTTCAGCCGGGCCTTTCACCGCCTTGAACGTCGCGCGAAGTTCGGCGGCGTTCTTCGCAAAGAGCGCCAGCCGTTCGTCGGCTGATTCGGCCACGGCCGGCAGGACCCGGCGATGGTCCGCTGCCGTCGGCAAACTCGCGGGCTGGTGAGCCGGCCCATGCTGGCCCGGCGGGTGCGCCGCGATGGTCAGGGCCTCGCGGATGCGGGCAAAAATGTTTTCGCGTTCGCTCATCATCTCTTGTGGCGGACCAAGTGAGGAGGCTCCAAATCGTCAGACGTTCGCCCTCACCCCGACCCTCTCGCCCAGGAGAGGGAACAGCAGGCGGGCGTTCTCCGAGATTCAAATGATCGTAGAGCAATCCCAGGCTCAGGACACCCCGTGGGACGGCGAAGGATTCTCCCTCTCCCCGGGGGAGAGGGCCGGGGTGAGGGCGGGCGTTCAAGAACTCGTCGGGACCTCATCTGTGCTTCCCGTTCTCCGCTTTTCTGGTTGCCACAGGTTCATGGTTGGAACGCTCCCTCTCCCTCCACCACTCACGGAAACTCTGCTTCGCGATGGGCGGCAACTCGCGTGTCCCGGTCCACGCGCGGGCCGGGTCGAGCACGCTGCCATTCACCAGCCCGCGGAGTTTCATGGCGATGCGGGCCAGCCGCGTTGTCAGCGACCAACAGGCGGGGTGGTTCGCAAGTAATGCGAAGCTCTTGAACGCCATCTTCTGCACCCAATCCGCCTTTTCGCGCGCGGCGTTGCGGCGGTTTTGCAGCAGGTGGTGGTGGAGATCAATCTTCACCGGACAGGTTTCGGTGCAGGCGCCGCACAGCGACGAGGCGTTGGGCAGATGCTTCCACTCCTGCAAGCCGCGCAAATGCGGCGTGATGACCGAGCCAATCGGCCCGCCATAGACCGTGCCGTAGGTGTGGCCGCCGACATTGCGAAAAATCGGGCAGACGTTCAGGCATGCGCCGCAGCGGATGCAGTGCAACGCATCGCGTTGCTCGGCGTCGGCCAGGATCGCCGTGCGCTGGTTGTCCAGCAGCACGACGTGATATTCCTCCGGCCCGTCGGATTCGCCGGGCTGGCGCGGGCCGCCATACATCGTGTTGTAGCAGGTGATCGGCTGGCCCGTGCCCATGACGGCGAGCATCGGCAGGAACAGCGCGAGGTCTTCGAAGCGCGGGAGAACCTTTTCGATGCCGACCAGCGTGATCATGGTTTTCGGCAAAGCCGCCGTGAGTCGGGCGTTGCCCTCGTTTTCGGTGATTGAAATCATCCCCGTTTCGGCAATGGCAAAATTCGCGCCGGTGATGCCGACCTCGGCTTGAAGATACTTCTGCCGCAGCACGCGACGGGCGACCATGGTGAGTTCCTCAGGCTCGTCGGACGGCGCGTCGTGCAGTCTGCGTTCGAAGACCTCCTTGATGTCGCCGCGCGTCAGGTGCATCGCCGGGAACACGAGATGATACGGCGGCTCCTCGCGAAGCTGGACGATGAATTCGCCAAGGTCGGATTCGACGACCTCGTAGCCGGCATGTTCCATCGCCTCGTTGAGATGGATTTCCTCGGAGGTCATCGCCTTGGACTTGACGATGACCCGGGCGTTTTTTTCACGGAGGATGCCCAGGATGATGTCGCGCGCCTGCTGGCCATTGCCGGCCCAGTGGACTTTCGTGCCACGCGCCTCCAGGTTGCGTGCGAACAGGTCGAGGTGCTTGTCGAGGTGATTGATTGCCTCCCATTTCGTGCCCGCCGCGAGTTCACGCGCGCCCTGCCAATCCTGAAACCAAGCCTTGCGCTGGTCGCGGACGGTTTCGTACTTGTGCATCGCGGTCTGGATAATGCCGCGGTGGCGGAGGTCGGACGCGACACGCCGGGCGTCTTCGGTGAAATGGGCGGCGGGGGCGCTCATTGAGGAATCAAACCGGTCCTGATCGAACGCGCACTCACAAACCCCGCCTTCCCCCTCACCCGGACCCTCTCCCCCTCCGAGGGGGAGAGGGAATAGCAATCCGCGCGTTGTTGATGAACAAACTGGTGACAGCAAGACACAGGCTCACGACAGCCCGTGAGTCGGCGAGGAGAACTCCCTCGCCATCTGGGGGAGGGCTGAGGTGAGGGCGAGTGTGGCACTGGCATCAAGGGTGTCGTCATGACTGCGCCAGGATTTCGGCGAGGTGAATCGTCTTGATTGGTTTCTGCTGCCGGTCGAGCAGGCCCTGGATCTGCATCAGGCAACTCGAATCGCACGACACGATGTACTCAGCGCGCGTGTCCGTCGCGCTGGCGCATTTCACTTCCCCCATCGCGGTGGAGATCATCGGGAACTTTGCCGCGAAGGTCCCGCCAAAGCCGCAGCAGGTTTCCGCCTCACCCATCTCGATCAATTCCAGCCCGCGGACTTTGGCCAGCAGTTCGCGCGGCGGCTGTTTGTTGTTCAATTCGCGCAAGCCGTGGCAGCCGTCGTGGAACGTGACCCGGTGGGGGAACGCCGCGCCGAGATCCGTCACGCCGAGTTTGTTCACAAGGAAGGCGGAGAACTCCCAACACTTGGTCGCTAATTGACGCGCCATCGGCTCGCAGGCCGTCCCGGCGAACAGCTCGGCATAGAACACTTTCAACATGGCTGTGCAGGAACCGCTGGCCACAACCACGACCTCGGCTTCGTTCAACTGTTGCAGCACTTTCGCGGCGATGGCGCGGCTCTCATCCCAGTAACCGGAGTTGAACGCCGGCTGGCCGCAGCACGCAGGAGCTTCGGAGCAGACGACCTTGTGCCCGAGCCGTTCGAGAACGCGAACCATGCTGATGCCGACCTGCGGATAGAACAGGTCCACGAAGCATGGGATGAAAATCGTCACCGTCATGCGCGCGCCATGCTACCCGGCAGACGGGGGTTGTCGAACCACTTCACAAAGGCGGTCGTGTGGGTGCCTGGCAATTTCCATCATCGGCCTGGTGGCGGACCAACCGAAATCCAGTTCAAGATTTGGCGGGGCGAATCCGAACTCGCGGCGAATCTCCACCAATACCGTCAGCCTCCCGGCTCAAGAACGTGTTGACAGCACGGCGCGTTCGTAGCGTCTGACCTCGGCCAGCCAGGCGTCTCCAATGGGCACGTCCTGTTGCGCGCAGGAATAATCCCAGACCGCGCCGGCGGGTAGCATCTTGGCCTCCTCCATCAGGGCGAGCCGCGAGGTGAAGTCGCCTTCGGCTTCCAGCGCCTTGAGCCGTTGAATCGGCGACAGCAACGCCAGCAGCAGCGCCTTGAGCAGATTGCGCGTCCCGATCACCCAGGCGGCAACGCGATTGATGCTCGCATCGAAGTAATCCAGCCCGAGGCGCACGCGCCCAAGGTGTCCACCCCAGACCACTTCCTGCGCGATCGCTTGCAGATCGTCCGTGAGCGTGACGACGTGGTCGCTGTCCCAGCGCACGCCGCGGCTGACGTGCAAGGCAATCTCCGGCAGGTAAAGCAGCACCGACGAGATTTTATCCGCGATGCCTTCGGTCGGATGAAAATGTCCGGCGTCGAGAGTCAGCAGCGTCCGCCGGGTCACGGCGTAACCCAGGTAAAACTCATGCGAGCCAACCACGTAAGATTCCGAGCCGATTCCGAACAGTTTGGGTTCGACGGAATCCACATTGAACCGCCGGTCAATCTGCTTTCGAAACACGGCGTCGAGTGATTCGCCGAGCCGTTCGCGCGGAGTTTGCCGGTCGGCGGGCGTGTCCTTCATGCCATCAGGAATCCAAAGGTTCGTCAGGCACGGAGTCCCGAGCGCCTTGCCAAAGGCCGCGCCGATTTCACGACAGCGGATGCCGTGCTCGATCCAGAATCGGCGGATCGTCCGGTCAGGATGGGAGAGCGTCAGGCCCTCAGCCGCTTTGGGATGGGCAAAATAGGTCTGGTTGAAATCCAATCCGATTTTGAGTTGTCGGGCCCAGGCGATCCAGCTCGCGAATTGTTCGGCGGTCAATTCATCGCGATCCACTCTTTTGCCGCGCCTCTCGCCATAGCTGGCGTGAAGGTTGAAGCGGTGGGATCCGGGAATCAGGGAGATCGCCGCTTCGAAATCCGCGCGGAGTTCGTCCGCCGTTCGCGCCTTGCCGGGGTAATTTCCCGTGACGGCAAGGCCGCCTCCGGGCTGCATCCCGGCGTGCTCGAAACCACCCACGTCATCGCCCTGCCAGCAGTGGATGGAGATGGGAATGCTCTTGAGCCGCCGGAGCGCCGCGTCAGTGTCCACACCCGTGGTCGCGTAACGTTCACGCGCCAATTGATACGCCTGTCCGAGGGACTTCGATTGCCTTGCGGCCTGGTTTCGCATGTTCGGGAAGTGATTGCCCGCTCGAAGTCGCCAAGCTAGGCGCTGCCAGCCGTCTTGTCAGCGAAATCGAGCGTAATGGGCGCGCCGTGAGCCGAGGGACTTGATGGGCTGGTGAAACCGAAGACCGCGCCCTGCGGGATCAGAAGTTGCGCCCCGACCACCCAAGCGACTGCGGAAGCAGACCGCCCAACGTTCCCGGCCCGAGGAACGGAAACAGCCTCGCCGAGTGAATCCGGCAAGGCCGAAAGAAAACTCATCGCGAACGAATCGCAGATCAGGACTGATGGCGGCGCGTCCGCACGAACCTGGCTCCGCCAATGAGCAGCGCCAGCCCCGCGATGGCCCATGAGGCCGGTTCAGGCGCCGCGGTGACCTCCATGCCCCACTGCATCACCGTGCTTTGCCCGCCCACGGAGAGGTCCGACAGAAAGAGCGTCCAGGAACCATTTGCATTCAACCCATTGAAGGAATCGAGCAAGGAACCGCGGGGCTCCGTGCCGTTGACAAGCAGCGGATCAATATTGCGGCCGTCCGGAGCCCAACTGCTGCCGTTGTTGATGTTGTAGCCGAAAACCAATTGGTAATAGTGGATGTCCCCGTTCGAGGCGGAGTCGTCGAACTTGAGATTCATTCCCGCGTCGCCGTAACCAAACGGAGTGCCGTTGGTGAGGCCCACGCGGTTCAGCAGCACCGCAAACCCTCCGGGATGCGCGAGGTAGCCGTAGAGATCTCCATTGTAACCGCTCGAAATCTGAAGAAAGACGTTAACGTCGAGAATCGCCGCCGTTCCGTGGTTGGTGCCCGGGATACCCGAGATCAACCTGGTGTCTGACCATCCCAACGTGCTTCCATCCGGAACGACGCCGGCGTTGTTGAAAGCATTTGTGAAATTGAAGGTGTAAACAACCGGTTGCGCGAGGCTGGAGCACGCGGCTCCGCAGGCGAGGACTACAGCCAACAACCGACGTTTCATATTCTGGTACCGCTGCTCACTGCTGATTGGGCGGCGCATCACTTGCATGCTCGTTCAGACGAGGATACGCACCATCACTCCAAGGTCGCCCCTGCCACCAAGCAAAAGCCTTCCGCACCCCGGAGCGATTGGACTGAACGCGCCATTCCTAGAGTGGCCAACGAAGAAAAGCAACCTTTTTCTTGAGGCCACCAGCGCAATCTTCGGAGGCTCAGGATAGGGCCCTGGAAGCCGGGTGCGAACCTGGCGGATTTCAAAGAGTATTCCACCTTTTGCTCGGGCAGCCGTCGGGCCAAATCCCGTCGTGGCTATGAAAAAAAGCAGCCGCCACTTCCCAAGATTCGCAATTGGCCACCAGGAAACCGGCGCTTGCCGGGAGCGAAAGCGGTCTGTTAGGGTCGTTTCCAGCCTGCGTGAGGCCGGTGTGGCGAAATGGCAGACGCACAGGACTTAAAATCCTGGGACCGTAAAAAGTCGTGTGGGTTCGAGTCCCACCACCGGCACCAAAGCATTCACCGCTTTGTTCCTTGACCCGCTGCAACGCCTGGATCCACACGCGTCCGATGCTCGCCCCCGGCTCCTCGACGCCAATCCCCTTGGGTTGGAATGGTGCCTTTGATTGAAGCGGATTTCATTTTGCCCTTTTGGCGGGGACGGGCTATGGTTGCACTGGTTTTTCCGGACGCCACGAGGCCGAGACGGGCCCAACCCGTCCGGGAGACATCGAACTAGACCGCGACCGAGTTTATGAAGATTGTGCTCCAGCATGTACGCACTCAGCTTTTCTTGCGCAGCCTGGGGAACTGGACGGCGAACCTCAACGAGGCCCACGACTTTCAACATACGCAAAGAGCCATCGAGTTCACTCGCGAGCACGCGCTGACCGGCGTTCAACTGGCCGTGAAATTCGTGGAAAGCGAGTTTGACGAAGTGTTTCCCCTTCCGCCACACGCGGTCGTCGCGTCGCGGGAACTCCGGGCCTGAACCAAACCGTCAGCCCGAACCTCGGTCTTGCGCTGGGAGATCAACGCTCCGACTTCAAGGCGCGTCGCAACACCGGTTCAAGCGCGTCCGCCATTCTCACGAAACCCAGGTCGGTGGGATGGACCCCGTCCACGGTGGCTTCGCCGTCGTCGCCGATGAGTCTGCTGGCCGGAACGTAAAAGAGGCGCGTTTGCCCGGCGCGGACGAGATTGCGGTGAATTTCGCGGAGCTTCGCGTTCGAGGCGTCGCAGCGCGCCGCGACCGCCGGGATGAATTGCCGGTTCGCAAAATTCAGGTTCTCGATCAGCACCATCGGAATTCGTGGATGCGTGCGCCGCAACGTGAGGACGAATTCCTCGAACCGTTCCGCAATGCCTTGCGCCGTCATGTTAGGGAGCGGGTCGAGGACGTAAACCGCAGGATCGAGTTCGGCGAGCAGCCGCGCCATCTCCGGTTCGCTCTGGGCGTTGCCGGAAAACCCCAGATTGATCGTCGGCCAATCGAGCCGGCGCCCGAGGAGCGCCGGATAAGCCATGCCGGGCCGCGACGCGCATCCACCCTGGACGATTGACGTGCCGTAAAAAACAATCGGCTTCACGGCGGCCCGTCGTTCAGGACCCGTCGTGACGGTTGCGCCGCGCGGCACGCCGATCTTCACTTCGTCCACTCCGTTGTAGAGCGGCAGGTAAAGCGCGAACTCGCGTTTTGCGGGCCGCAGACCCTGGACCAACACCTTTTCCTCGCTCGGCGAGTTGACCGGGCGACCCGCGCCCAGCCAATGCCAGCGGTCACGTTCCTTGGTGTAAAGGTCAAGCCCACTCACGCCGGTGGCCGGCATGTGCGGCATGGCAAGCTGCGTCTTCCGTAGCGTCCACCGTGCGGTGATGTTGGTGGCGTCGGTGACGAACCGCACGCACAACCCAGCCGAGTCGCGGCTCAATGACCAGATTGGCGGCCGGACGATGGCTTCGGCCCGGGACGGCAGGCGGTCGTAGAGATCTTTGGTGTCGCTCCACCCCTTGCCCTCGATGGAAAACTCGCGGATGTCGTGCCAGTCCAGAGCCGGCGCTGGATTCGAGACCTGCGCGGAGGCCGGCCCCGGCCCAAGACAGAAGCAATGCGAGAGCATCACGGCTACCCACGTGGGGCACGGGCAGAGGGCGAGTCGCCGCTTCATAAATGAACTCAAGGTTGGCTGGCTCATACCCACGGGTTTCGGACGCGGCGGTCCATGTGCCCAACATGAGGTGCCGGGCGCGCCGGACTCACCGCCGCCACCAACTGGTCTTGCCCTTGGGTTTGGGCTGATCGGCTTGGGCGATTTGCTGCACGAGCAATCGGCTGCGTGCACCGGTGAGCTCTCCGATGAACTCATCGTAACTCAGGAACCGGTCGGCGGGATTCTTCGCCATCACCTTTGCCAAGGCGTCGCTGGTCGGCTGCGTGATATCCGTCACCACCAGGTTCGGCGGCGTGAGCGGTGTATGGACCTGGGCCGCGACCAGTTCCTCAACGGTAGGAGCTTCGAACGGCACGTGTCCCGTGAGCGCATGGTATAGGGTGGCGCCGAGGCTGTACATGTCGGACAGAAACGTCTCCTTCTCCCGCTTGATTTTCTCCGGGGCGACGTAATACGGCGTGCCCTCGGTCACGTTGGAGGATTCCGGCTCGGCCTCGACGCTCCGGGCCAAACCGAAGTCCACCAGCTTCGGCTCGTTGTCCGAGTCGAAGAGGATGTTGCCCGGCTTGATGTCGCGATGCAAAAGATTGTGTTTGAGCGCCAGGTCGAGCGCGGAGGCGATTTTGATCCCGATGTCCAGGACGTCGAGTTCCTTGACGCGCTGTTGCTTCTCGATGCGAGTGTCAAGGCTGCCGTGGTCGGCCAGTTCCATCACCAGGTACGCCTGCCCGTCGAGTTCATCGAACGTGTAGATATGAATGATGTTGGTGTGGTTGAGCCGGGCGCACGCGCGCGCTTCGCGGTAAAAATTCTCGAGCGCCACCGGATCGTTCATCAACTCCTTCTTCATCAACTTCACGGCGACCAGGCGTTCGAGGACGGTGTCGAACGCGCGGTACACCGTGCCGTTGCCGCCGGAGGCGATGACGTTGCGCAGCTCGAACTGCCGGAGCCGCATGGGCATCATGATCGGGTGGCCGCACTTGCTGCACGGGACGGTGGCCAGGGGCGCCAGGTCGCCGGGAATGAAGACCTTCGTGTCGCACCACCCGCAGGTGACCATGCGCAACGGTTTGTCGCTCGCACTCATCGGCGCAGAAATCTACCACTGTGCCGGACGGCGACAAGTCCGGTGTGCGACGGGCGGCGTTGGACGCAGTTTGCCAAAATCTTCGTTTGACTTGTCGCCGGGGATCCGCTTTCCTGTGCGCGACGTTACGATGAAAACCGCGTTGTACAAGATTCAGACCTTGACGCGCTGCGACGGACACATGTCCGTCGGGCAGCGTTGCCGCCTGGCATTTGGCGTCGCGGGTGAGGAGTTTTAGACGATCACAGAAACAATTTCCGAACCACCCGCGATTGCCAGTCAATCGCGGGTTTTTTGTTGGACTGAACGCCCCGGCGGTATCGGGGATCAAATGAAAGTGATGAAGATGAATGCACCAAAGCGCAAGTTGGCCGCGCGGTTCGAGCCGGACACCCGGTTCAAGCTGTGGCCAGCGCCGCCGGCACCGTTCCGCGTAACAGAGGAAACCGAACTCGAGCGGCTGAAAAACCACCTGCTGCGGGAGCGGCTGGACGAAACCCTGGAAACGGAGGCTTACGTGGGGCTGCGGCGGGCGGCCAACGAGGCCGCGGCACTCGCACGGTCCACCAGCTTTCCTTTGCTGGTGTTCCCCGGCCTGTTCGATGAACTGGCCCGGGAAGCCGGAGGCCAATCCGTGCGTCCAATCCGGGTTCACGAGCTTCATCGTGACTTGCTTGCCGCATGAATGCGATGAACCTTCCAAGCGAGGACGAACAGGCAGGGAGTCGTTGCCACTGGCGCACGGGGTTGGACTGCGCCAGTGACCACGGCTCCTCGCCGCGCGCTTTCCGTCGCGATGGCCGGTTGATCTTCTGAACGACGGCGACCCGCGGTGCGCCGCGTTCTCCCAACGGAACGCGCCACCAGCGGGCCGTCGTTCAGAGATGATTTGCGACGGTAGGAACGCATGGGGCGAGGCGTTTCAGTTGGTGGAGTTGGGCAGCAGACCGCCCCCGCCATGAGTGGAGCTGCCGAAGTGGCCTGTTGCGTCCGATCCAGCCCCTTTCGATTTGAACCTGCTGGCCCTGGCCACTACTCTCCGCGCCCGTGAATCTCGCCGTCGTGTCGCCGAATCCCTGGATGATCCTCCCCTTCGGGGTGTTGCTCGGCACCATCGCCCTGGCGCCGCTGCTGGCGAACCGCTGGTGGACGCGGCATTACGCGAAGGTGGCCTGTGCGCTCGGAGCGCTGACGCTGGCCTACTATCTTTTCGGCCTGCACGCCCACACCCGGGTGCTGCACGTGGCCCACGAGTACGTGAGTTTCATCGCGCTCATCGGTTCGCTATTCATCGTTTCCGGCGGCATCCACATCAACGTCAAAGGGGAAGCCACCCCGGCGGTGAATGTGCTGTTCCTGTTTCTCGGCGCGCTCATCGCGAACGTGCTGGGCACCACCGGCGCCTCGATGCTCCTCATCCGGCCCTGGATTCGCATGAACAAATACCGCATCACGGCGCATCACGTGGTGTTCTTCATCTTCATCGTGTCGAACGTGGGCGGCTGCCTGACGCCCATCGGTGATCCCCCGCTGTTTCTCGGCTACCTCAAAGGCGTGCCCTTCTGGTGGGTCGCGGCGCATTGCTGGCCGATGTGGGCCGTGGGCATTGGGGCGCTGCTGGCGATGTTTTATGTCCTGGACCGGCTCAATTTCGCGCGCGCGCCCCGGACGGTGCGGGACAAGGAGACGGCGCACGAAACCTGGCGGTTTGAAGGCTTGGGCAACCTGTTTTTTCTGGCGGTAATCCTCCTTGCCGTCTTTCTCAACAACCCGCCGTTCCTGCGGGAGGCGCTCATGGCCGCTGCCGCCGCCGGGTCGTACCTCACCACCCGCAAGTCCGTGCATGAAGCCAACCACTTCAATTTTCACCCGATCAAGGAGGTGGCCGTGCTGTTCATCGGGATTTTCGCGACGATGATGCCGGCCCTGGACTGGTTGGAGGTCAACGCCGGCAAGCTGGGCAATCCCTCGCCGGCTTTCTACTACTGGGCCAGCGGCACGCTCTCCAGCATGTTGGACAATGCTCCGACCTACCTGAGTTTTCTGAGTGCGATTTTCGGTTCGAACATTGATCCCGACATCGTCCGGCAGGTGCAAACTCTCATGCAATCAGGCGCGCCCGATCTGGCCGCGGTCAGTGGACCGCACGCCGATCAAATCCGACAGATCCTCGCCGTTCTCCAGACCTACCATGCAGGCGCGCTGGCCAGTGGCAGCGTGGACACGGAACACATCAAGATCGCCTTCCTGGTCGGCAACGCCGGGTTCAACCAATTCCTCGTGGCAATCAGCGTCGGCGCGGTGTTTTTCGGGGCCAGCACCTACATCGGCAACGGCCCGAATTTCATGGTGAAGTCCATCGCGGACCAGCAGAAGGTCCATGTGCCGGGGTTTCTGGGATTCATCTTCAAGCACACCCTGCCTTTCCTGCTTCCGGTGCTGCTTATCGAATGGTGGCTGTTCTTCCGGCGATGATTTCGGGAACCTTCTCACACACCACCGCGTCTCAATCTCCGTCCACGCCAGCGAATCGGGCCGATCGCGCGCGTTCGCGCGACAAAGATTTGCGGGCCTGCCAGATTTGAGGAACACTGACGCCGGGCTGGCGGGCGGTGATTCATGGCCGGCGGAGACTCAGAGTGCGGACTGTTTACAACATCCTGTTTGTCGTCTTTTTCCTGTTGTCGTCGCCGTATTACTTTATACGGATGCGGCGGCGCGGAAATTGGCGCCCGGGTTTCGCCCAGCGCTTCGGCAAGTACGACACCAAACTCAAACAGGCCCTCACCAACCGCCAGCCCATCTGGATGCACGCCGTCAGCGTCGGCGAGGTCAACATCTGCACCCAACTCATCCGCTCCCTCGAACCGCGCCTCCCCAACGCCAAGCTCGTCGTCTCCACCACCACGACCACCGGCATGGGCGAACTCGCGCGCCGGCTGCCGACCCACATCAGCCGCATCTACTACCCCATTGACCGCCACAAGTACGTCGCCCGCGCGCTGGGAGCGATCAAGCCGGAAGCCATCGTGCTGATCGAGGCGGAAATCTGGCCCAACTTCATCTGGCGCGCGCACAAACAGGGCATCCCACTGTTCCTCGTCAACGCCCGGCTCTCCGAGCGCTCGTATCGCGGCTACAAACGGTTCGGGTTCCTGTTTCGCCGGCTTTTCGCCACCTTCGACGGCGTCGGAGCGCAGAACGAAGCCGACGCGGCCCGGTTGCGCGAACTGGGCTGCCGGCTCGACGCAATCCGCGTCGTGGGCAGCCTTAAATTTGACGCCGCCAAACTCGACGAGCGCCGCCTGCTCAACGTCCCGGCCCTGTTGCGGCAGATTGGCGTGCGCGACGGTGCGCAACTGCTCATTGGTGGCAGCACCCACGCCGGCGAGGAGAGCATCCTGGCGGAAGCCTATCTGCGGTTGCGCCAGCGCTTCCCCAACCTGTTCCTCGTACTCGTGCCGCGCCATTTCGAACGCTGCCGCGAGGTGGGCCGCGAGCTCGAAGCCCGCGGCGTCCGCTTCGCCTACCGCAGCGAACTGACGGCCCGGGCCAAACTCAGCGACGGCCAGTTGGATTGTCTTGTGGTGAACACGACGGGCGAATTGAAATACTTTTACGAACAGGCCAGCGTCATTTTTGTCGGCAAGAGCCTCACAGCGGAGGGCGGCCAAAACCCCATCGAACCGGGCGCGCTGGGCAAGGCGATGGTCTTCGGCCCGAACATGCAGAACTTCGCGGACGTGGTACAGAGTTTCGTCACGGAGGACGCCGCGGTCCAGGTGCGTAACGCGGCCGAACTCGAAACCGCCCTCGCCCAATTGCTCGCGGATGAAGCGCGCCGCGAAACGCTGGGCCGCAACGCGCTCAAAGTCGTCCGGCAAAACCTTGGCGCCATCGAGCGCACAGTGGACATGATCGTCGAACGGCTTGGCGGCGGCCAGATTTATGTCGCGCCTGGCAAGACGGGGGAGTGACGACTGACGGGGCGTCGGAATGTTCTCACACCTGACGCACCCCGCATCGCTTTTCGCGTTTCACGTTCCACGCGACTCAAGAACCTGGCCGCTTCACCACCCCTCACCGCCCGGCTGCGCGCTATTGGAGAATCCGCCGTCCCTCGTCGAGGAAGATGCCCTTGAAGTTCATCTCCAGCGCCTGCGGATTGCTCGCCTTGGCCAGCGCTTCCTTTTCGGTGACCTTGCCGGCGCGCACCAGGTTGAACAGCGATTGATTGAACGTGATCATCCCGTCCTCGGTGCCGGTTTCGATGGCGGCGGGCAGTTTGTCGAGCCGGTTTTCCTCCATGAGCTTCCGGACGATGGGCGTGTTGATGAGGATTTCCAGCGCCGGCGTCACGCGGCCCGTCACGGTGTGGACCATGCGCTGGCAGACCACGGCCTGCAACGTGCCCGCCAGTTGCCGCCGGATTTGCTCGCGCTCGTCCGCCTCGAAAAAGTCCAGAATGCGGTTGATGGATTGCGAGGCGTTGGTGGTGTGCAGCGTGGAGAGCACCAGATGCCCCGTGTCCGCCGCGCTCATCGCCGCCGTGAAGCTGATGTCGTCGCGCATTTCGCCGATCATGATGATGTCCGGGTCCTGGCGCAGGATATGAATCAGCGCGTGGTGAAACGAGAGCGTGTCCAGACCGATCTCACGCTGCTCGATCACGGACTGGTTGTCCTCGAACACGTATTCAATCGGGTCCTCCAGGGTGACGATGTGTTTCTTGAAGGTGGCGTTGATGTGTTCGATCATCGCCGCCAGCGTCGTGGATTTACCGCAGCCGGTGGAGCCGGAGAGCAGCACAATGCCCCGCGGCGACTCGGCAATCTTCTTGATCTGTTCCAGCAGGCCCAATTCCTCGAAGCTCGGCACCTTGGTCTTGACGTAGCGCATGGCCAGACACCACTCGCCGCGCTGTTGAAACAGGTTGGTGCGGAACCGCCCGATGCCCGGCACGTAATAGGAAAAGTCAGCCTCCCGCTGCTCGTCGAGTTTCGGGCGCAGGTGCGCCGGCGCGAGGTTGTCCACGATTTTGTTCATCCAGTCGGCGGTGGGGTGCGGGCACTCGATGGCGACAAGCTCGCGGTTGATCCGATAAACAACGGGCGTGCCGATCTTTAGATGCACGTCCGAGGCGTGCCCCTCCACCGCGGTCTTGAGTATCTTGTAGAACAATTCCATGCCGGCAGGCTAACAAGCCGCCGCCGCCGCGCCAAACCGGAAGTAGTCAGGTTGCCGTCCCGGCTGCCGGCGTCCCGGCGACCGTCTCGGTTGTCGTTCGAACTGGCAGGTGAAATCGCCTCGCTGAAACGGAGCGCCGCTTCCGTTTCGCGCTTGCCTCGCGGAGTGTTCCTTGGCATTTCCACCGGCCATGCAAACGTCTCGATTCGCTGTCACTCTCATCGCTGTGTCCCTTTGCGCTGCCACACTAGCTTCGGCCGACCTGCCGCCACTCATCCCGCGCAACATCCTGTTCGGGAATCCCGAGCGCACGATGCCGCGCCTCTCGCCCGATGGCCATCGGCTTGCCTGGCTCGCGCCGGACACCAACAACGTCCTTCAGGTCTGGGTCAAAACCATCGGCAAGGAGGACGACAGGATCGTCACCGCCGACAAGAAACGCGGCATCCGCCAGTATTTCTGGGCCGAGGACAACCGCACCTTGCTCTACATGCAGGACACCGACGGCGACGAAAACTTCCACTTGTACGGCGTTGACCTGGCGGCCGGCAACGTGCGCGACTTCACGCCGTTCCAGGGCGTCCGCGCCGCCCTGGTCGCCACGGATGAGAAACGGCCCAATGATATTCTGGTCCAGATGAACGCCCGTCAGCGGGAATCCTTCGACGTTTACCGCCTGCAACTCGACACCGGCGCGCTGGTGCTCGACACGGAAAACCCCGGCGACGTGGTGGGCTGGTTGCCGGACGACGCGTTCCAGGTGCGGCTCGGCCAGGTGTCCACGCCGGACGGCGGCACCGAACTTCGCGTGCGCGACGACGCGAAATCGCCCTGGCGCTCGTGGATGAAGGTCGGTCCCACCGAAAACCTCGGCGCCTATGAATTCACCAAGGACGGCAAATCGGTTTTCATCGAGAGTTCCATCGGCAGCGACACCGCCCGCGTGCTCGAACGCAACGTCGCCACCGGCGCGGAAAAGCTCATCGCCCATTCGCCCGAGGTGGATAGCGGTGAGGTGATGATCCACCCGCGAACCAAGGTGGTCGAGGCTGTCAGCTTCGAGCCGGGCCGCCGGCAATGGAAGGTGATTGATCCCGGGGTCCAGCCGGATTTCGAGGCGCTCACGAAGGTGCATGACGGCGATTTCGCAATCGTCAGCCGCGACCGCGCAGACAAAACCTGGCTCGTATCCTACACGTCCGACCGCGGACCGGTAAGATACTACTCCTGGGATCGCTCGAACCGGAAGGCCGCGTTCCTCTTCACCGCGCAGCCGAAGCTCGAGAACCTCCAACTCGCGGAAATGAAAGCCGTCACCATCATTGCTCGCGACGGCATGAAACTGCACAGCTACCTCACGTTGCCCGCCGGCACGCCCGCGAAAAACCTGCCGATGGTGCTGATGGTTCACGGCGGCCCGTGGGCGCGCGACAACTGGGGTTACAATCCTTACGCGCAATGGTTCGCCAATCGCGGTTACGCCTGTCTCCAGGCCAACTTTCGCGGCTCGACCGGTTTCGGAAAGCATTTCCTCAACGCCGGCGACAAGCAATGGGGACTCAAGATGCACGACGACCTGATTGACGCCGTGGATTGGGCCATCGCTCAGGGCTATGCCGATGCAAAGAAGGTGGCGATTTTCGGCGGCTCGTACGGCGGCTACTCGGCTCTGGCGGGCGTCACCTTCACGCCGGAAAAGTTCGCTTGCTCGGTGGACATTGTCGGCCCGTCCAACATTCGCACGCTGCTCAAGACCATTCCGCCCTATTGGAAGCCGATGCTCGCCCAGTTCTCCGTCCGCGTCGGCGACATCAACGATCCCAAAGACGAGGAACTGATCAAGAACGCTTCGCCGCTGTTCAAGGCCGGCAAAATCGTCCGCCCGCTGCTCATCGGCCAGGGCGCGAACGATCCGCGCGTGAAACAGGCCGAGTCCGAGCAGATCGTGGAAGCGATCACCAGGAACAACGGCAACGTGATCTACGTCGTTTATCCCGACGAAGGTCACGGCTTCGCTCGTCCGGAGAACCGGATTGATTTCAACGCGCGCGCCGAGGCGTTTCTTGCAGCCAACCTCGGCGGGCGCACCGAACCCGTCGCCGGTGGCAGGGTTGCCGGCTCGACCGCCATCGTGAAGATCGTGGAAAAGGGCAGGGAAGTTCGGTCGAATTGAACGAAGGACCGATCAGGGTAGGCGGTTGCAGGCCCCGAAACAGCCGCCGACGTGAGAAGGCGGATCTCGTTCCGTGCCCAGGGGTCCGCCTCCTCACGTCGGCGGCTACGGTCACGCGGTCTTACCTGACCGAATCCGTCCGCGCCAGCAACCAGCATTGTGGGCGCTGCGTGAAGCCGAGGCGCGGGTAATAATCCTCCGCCTTTGGCGCCGCCAGCAACACGATCATGGCCGCGCCGCCTGCCCCTTGCGTGCGCCGGATCAACTCCCGCCCAATGCCCTGCCGCTGATGCGACACGCGCACCGCCAGATCGGACAGATACGTGGCGTAACTGAAATCGCTCAAGCTGCGCGCGATGCCGACCAGCAACTCGCCGTCCCACGCGGTCACCACGAGGTTGGCGTGGCGCAGCATGAGCGCCATCCGCCCGCGATCCGCCACGGGCCGCCGCTCGCCCAGCGTCGAGGTGTGGTACAATTCGATCACCGCGTCGAGATCGAGATCGTTGCCCGTGCGGTAGGTGATCACGCGTGGACTCGCTTCCATTCCTTTTCCACCCCTTGCACCCGAATCCACTCGTCCAGCGCCGCATGGTCAATTTGCTCGGCGGAAACCTTCAGCATGGAACGGATGTCGCGCAGGTGCTTCTCCGAGCCGCCTTCGCGAAAGCATTCCAACTTGCGCACAATCACGCACTCCGGCGGAGCGACGGTAATCAACTCGCCTTTGAAATCCAGTTTGCGGGCATTGCGAAACGCCCAGGCATTAAACTCCTCTCGGCCAGTAGTGAAGATGTCCGCTTTGAACCCCGTGGTCATGTGGATCACGTTGAATTGTCCCTTTTGCGGCCGTGCAATCTCGGCGGCGATGACTTCAGCCGGTGGAACGTAAAACTCAGGACTGGGGAACGCCTCAGCCAGGCGTCGGATGTCGTCGTGGCGGAGGAAGACGACCACATCCAAGTCGTTCGTGAAGCGCGGTTCGCCGTAGAGGACCGAAGCGACGCTGCCGCCGACGATGTAGCGCACGCCGAGCTTGTTCAACGGGCGCAGGAAGAGGAGCGAGAGGTCAGCTTCGGGCATGGCTGAAATTCCGTGTCACCTCAGCCTCAACTTGCTCATCGGTCCAGTCGGAATGTTGTGCCCGAAGCCAAGCCCATTTCATCCGTCGGCCGGACCAATAAAGTTGCTCGGCCACCTCCAGCCGGCGGCCCGGCGTCATGCGCCGATAAATTTCGATCTGCATCGGGCTGGGGTCGTCGTCCGGCAGGCGACGCGGGCGCGGCAACGCATCGCGCAACTCCTCGGTCGCGCGCGGTTGGCCTTCAGGATAGGCGGTGCTGTGCTCTCCGGTGTCCACGGGGCAACGCTACCCGTATGCGATCACACCGTCAACCCGTGCTTCAGTTCAGCAAACTTTGGCCCTCGCAAGCGCCTCGTCCAACTTGCTCGCGTCCTTGCCGCGGTCTTTGCCGTTCATTTCTTCTTTGGCGGTCTAAACCAAAACCTGTTTCCTCGGAAATCAATCACCGCCTCGTTCACACCTAGCCAGTCGGCGCCAAGAAGGCCGTCAACTTCCTTGAGTGACTCCGTTTTCTCAGCCAGCCCCCAATGCTCCAATGGCACAACGCCAATCAACGTGTTTTTGGCTTCTACGTCTCCGACCTTGAAGGATTTCAGAACAGAAAGGTCAAACGGATGACTCCCCACTTTGCCCACACCACGGGCTTGGAGAGGTGTTCGAGTTATCAGCAAACCAAGACGCTTTGCGACATCGTCGTCAAACATGCTGTAAACAGCGCCAGTATCAACGAGGAGCCGCACTTTCTTGCCGTTGGCTTCAGCGTCAAATGTCGCAAAAGGCTCGGGGTCGTCGCTAAATTGCACCGCGTGGAAGCCGCTCCGCTGAAGGCTTTCGCGCAACGCAGCTTGCGCGTTGGTCGAAAGCGGGACGGCTCGCACGTATAGGCGGCAATTCAGGCAATCAATCAGGCAATGGTTGCGGATGAAAAAATCGAGACCGAGGATGAGGCCCGGGACGCCCGATGAGAGTTGTGCGGGCCATGCAGGCTGATTGGTGAATTTGGCGTGCCCCAGCTCCAGGTCGTACAAAAGAATGCCTTTTGTGTTTGTGATTGTTCCCAAGGCTGAATCTTTGAGGTGAGCGCCGAGATCACTGAGTTTTTTCAGCTTGCGTGCCTCCCGCTGGCCGACGCGCGTGACAGAACATCCGGTGTCCACCAGCACTTTTCTTTCCTTGCCGCCCCAGATCCCGCGAGCCACCAGTTTGTTCTGATCATCTCGCCGCAGGGGGACCGCGTAATAGCCTAGCTGCTGAAGGTACTCTTCCAATCGAGGACGCTGCTGCTTCGACTCGCCGTCGGCGATGGCAGGCAGGTTACAAGAGCAAATCAGCAATAAGACTAGTCCATAAACAGGGATCTTCGTTTGGGTTGCCAATCGGCTGTAATTCAATGCTCTGTTAGCTTGAATCTCACGGCAACCGGCCTCAAGCAAAATGCGCCAACGCCCGGTCAGGAGAGCAAGCTCTTCGCTTTACCCAATGCCTCCTCCAGCTTGCTCGCGTCCTTGCCGCCGCCGCGGGCGTTGTCGGGTTTGCCGCCGCCTTTGCCGCCGACAAGGGGGGCGATTTGCTGGATGATTTTGCCGGCTTGGATCTTGGCTGTGAAGTCAGATGAGACGGAGGCGACCAAGGCGACGGATGCGTTCGCGGTGCCGCCCAGAACCACCACGCCTTTGAACCGGCTCTTGAGCGCGTCCGCGACGGCTTGGAGATAATCCGCGTCGGCGTCGGGGAAGTTCTGCGTGATGAGCGGGATGTCGTTGACGGTTTGCACGCGCGTGAGCAGCCAGCTTGCGGTTTGCGCGGCGTTGCGCTGGATGGCGGACTTGAGCGACCTTTCTAGTCCCTTCTGGTACGCGAGCAGCGACTCGATCTTCTTGTCCAACTCGTGAATCGGCGAGTTCACTTTGCCGGCGAGTGATTTGATCAGCGCCACTTCGTCGGTCGCCTTGCGGTAGGCTTCTAGGCCGGCGACGGCTTCGATGCGCCGCGCGCCGGCGGCAATCGCGTTCTCGCCCACGATGCGGAAAAGGCCGATCTCGCCGGTCGCGCGCGTGTGCGTGCCGCCGCACAACTCCATCGAGTATCCGTCGAGCTTCGCCGCGTGGCCGCCGATTTGGACGACGCGCACCACGTCGCCGTATTTGTCGCCGAAGAATTGCATCACGTCCTTGCGGGATTTCACGTCGGCGTAGGGGACTTCGGTCCAGCTCACGCCGGCGTTTTCGAGGATGCGTTCGTTGACGAGTTTCTCGATGTCGGCGACTTGCGCGGGCGTGAGCGGGGCGCTGTTGAAGTCGAAGGTCAACTTGTCCGGGCCGACGAAGGAACCTTTCTGCGTGGCGTCGCGGCTGACGACTTCGTGCAACGCCCAGTGCAGCAAATGCGTGACGGTGTGGTGGCGTTGGATCGCTTCGCGGCGCGGGCGGTCAACTGAAAGCTGAACGAGGTTTCCGGGAACGGGGAGCGGGAGATTTGTTTGGGGAGCGCACGCGCCCTCGCGTGCTGCGGTTGACGCCTCGTCAACCGCATCTTCGGTGCGCGGCGAAGCAATCGTCGAGGGCGACGATTGCGACACGCGAGGGCGCGTGTGCTTCCCGCCGACCGCGAGGGCGCGGTCGGCAACACGCGGGGCGCGTGTGCTCCCCGACTCAATGAAATGCAGCCAGGCGTTGCCGGACTTCTGGGTGCTGGTGATGCGCCAGAGTTGGGCGCCGTGTTCCAATTCGCCGGTGTCGCCGACCTGGCCGCCCATCTCGGCGTAACAGGTGCTGGTGTCTAGGATGACGGCAGTCTTGTCCTTGAGCGACACGACTTCGAGCACCTTCGCGGGCGTCTCCAGCGTTTCGTAGCCGACGAATTTCGTGGGCGCGGTGGTCTCGATTTGGGAAAGCGAAATGACTTCCTTCTTCTGCGCGGCGCGGGCGCGGGCGCGTTGCTCTTCCATCAACTTTTCAAAACCTTCCTTGTCCACGGTCAAACCGCGTTCGCGCGCCATCAATTCGGTGAGGTCCAGCGGGAAGCCGTAGGTGTCGTAAAGTTCAAAAGCGTCCTTGCCCAAAACACACGGCTGTCCTTTGAAGAACTTGCTCCACGCTCCAGCGCGCAAATCCGTCAGTGTCGCCTTGCCCAGTTCCTTTCCATCAAGCGTCGTAAACGCCATCACGTCTAACTCCAGTTCTTTTGGAAGTTCCGCGTTAAGACCAAGATAACCGTAATCGCGGCTGAACCAAGGACTGACTATTCCTTCCTTGTTTGCCGCGAGAGTAATTGCGTTTGCGAAAACTTCATTCTCAAAAAGCTTAATTCCTCTATCCAACGTCTTGTTAAACGCCTCTTCCTCCGTGCGGATGACTTCCTGCACGTGTTTTTTCCGGGCGCGGATTTCGGGGAAGACGTCGCCCATCGTGTCGGCGAGCACGTCCACGAGTTTGTAGAAGAACGGTTCGTGGAAGCCGAGCGTGCGACCGTAACGCACGGCGCGGCGCAGGATGCGGCGCAGAACGTAGTTGCGGTCGGTGTTGCCAGGCTGGATCCCGTCGGCAATCGCAAAGCTCAACGTGCGGATGTGGTCGGCAATGACGCGGAAGGCGATGTCGAGGGCGATTTGTTCGGCATCGGTAGTGGGGCAGGCGTCCCGCCTGCCATCTGTTCCTGCGACCGTCCCGGTTGCAGTTCCCTCAGCCGGGACGGCCGAGGGACGGGTGGCAGGCGGGACGCCTGCCCCACTACCACTGCCAGACGGCAGCGTGCCGCCGTATTTCTTGCCGCCCAACTTTTCCAGCGCATCGAAGAGGGGGCGGAAGATGTCGGTTTCGTAGTTGGAGATTTTGGCGTTGGCGAAATCCTGGAAGCCGCGCGTGCCTTGAATGATGCTGGTGACGCGCTCGAACCCCATGCCGGTGTCAACGTGCCTGGCCGGCAGCGGCGAGAACGTGCCGTCGGGGTTCGCGTTGAACTGGATGAAGACGAGGTTCCAGATTTCGATGCAGCGGGCGTCGCCCTGGTTGACGAGCGAGCCGCGCGTGTCGCCGGCAGGCGTGAGGTCCACGTGCAGTTCGGAGCACGGGCCGCACGGACCGGTGTCGCCCATCATCCAGAAATTATCCTTCTTGCCGCCGCTGACGACGTGGACTTTCGGATCGAGGCCGGCGGCTTTGAAAAGTTTTTCCCAATGGCCGTAGGCTTCCCGGTCGAACTCGGAGGGATCGCCCGGGCCGGGCTTGTAAACCGTAGCGTAAAGCCGCTGGGCCGGGAATTTCCAGTTCCCGACGACCAATTCCCACGCCCACTCGATGGCCTCCTGCTTGAAGTAATCCCCAAAGCTCCAGTTGCCGAGCATCTCGAAGAAGGTGTGGTGGTAGGTGTCGAGGCCGACGTCTTCGAGGTCGTTGTGTTTGCCGCCGGCGCGGATGCATTTCTGGGTGTCAGCGGCGCGGGTGTCGAGGCCGGGCACGGCGCCGGCCCATTTGCTGACGTCGGCCTTCTTCTGGTTGAGAAAGATGGGAACGAACTGGTTCATCCCGGCGTTGGTGAACAGCAACCCCGGCGAATCCGGCATGAGGCTCGAAGAGGGCACGATGGTGTGCTGCTTCGACTTGAAGAAGTCCAAAAAGCTTTGGCGGATTTGCGAGCTCGTCATCACAGTAAAACCGTTCTGCGGTAGGAACAGAGGGTTGCGCCGTCCGGTCGTCGCAGCGCGACGACCCTACCGAGAACAGGTGGGGAGATTAGCCGAATCCGGCGGCGGTAAGCGAGTTGGAATTTTGCCCGGCGGCATTCTGTTCCGCGCCTCGATGCCAGGCGCCGGATTCTCGATTGCTCGGAGCTCGCGCTTCCCGCAATCTTCCAGGCATGAAACCCTTCCTCCTGGCAATGTGCGCGGTTTGGCTCCCGATCCCCGCACTCCATGCCGCCGATCCCGCGCCGCGCTGGAATGTCCTCTTCATCGTCGCCGATGACCTCAACAACGACCTGGGCTGCTACGGCAACCCGGTCGTGAAGTCGCCGAACATTGATCGCCTCGCGGCCAGCGGAGTGCGGTTCGATCGCGCGTGGTGTCAATACCCCGTCTGCAACGCGTCGCGCACTTCATTCCTGAGCGGCCGCCGCCCTGAGACGACCGGCATCGTTGACAACTCCACGCCGCCGCGCACGAACCTCAAGGACGCCGTGATGTTGCCCGAGCATTTCCGCCGCAACGGTTACACGACGATCAAGGTCGGAAAAATCTTTCACACCGGCGACGCGTTCGAGGACCCGCGTTCCTGGGACACGGACATCCGTGAGACGAAGGAAGCCAAGAATCCGCCGGCATCGCAGATCATCGAGAAAGGCGAAGGCGTCGTGCTCAACGCGAAGGACGAGGACACCTGGGATGGCTTCGTCGCGCGCAAGGCGGCGGCGTTGATGGAACAGGCGACGCGCGACGGCAAACCGTTTTTCGTCGCCGCCGGATTCCGCCGTCCGCACACGCCTTACATCGCACCGAAAAGGTATTTTGACCTTTATCCGCCGGAGAAACTTACGACCCGTCCGGAGCCGCCGGAGCACATGAAGAACATCCCGCCCATCGCGCTCACCTACAACCTCGGCAGCGAACGGTTGAGCGAGGCACGGCGCCGGCCCGTGATGAGCGCCTACTACGCGAGCCTCAGTTTCATGGATGCGCAGGTCGGCGTGCTGCTCGACACGCTCGACCGCCTAAAACTCCGTGACCGGACGGTGGTCGTCTTCCTGAGCGACCACGGCTATCACCTGGGCGAGCACGGCGGACTGTGGCACAAGATGACGGTGTTCGAGGAGGCGTCGCGCGTGCCACTCATTGTCGCCGGGCCGGGCAGGAAACCGGCGGTGTCGCCGCGGCTGGTCGAACTGGTGGATTTGTTTCCGACGCTCGCTGAACTGTGCGGTCTGCCGAGGCCGGACGGCCTCGAAGGATTCAGCTTTGTTCCGTTGCTCGACAAACCGGAGCGTCCGTGGAAGCAGGCGGCGTTCACCGTCGTCAGTCACGCCGGCAACTTGAAGGGCGGAACCGGACTTGATCCCGAAAAGCGCGGCCGCACCATGCGCACCGAACGCTGGCGCTACACGGAATGGTTCGACGGCGGCGTCGAGTTGTATGACCATGACAACGACCCGCACGAATTCGCGAATCTGGCGAACGCGCCGAAGCACGCCGCGATTCAAGCGGAGTTGAAGCGCATCCTGAGCGGGGGCTGGAAGGCAGCTTTGCCCAAATAATCGCGGGTCAGAGCGATTGTCAGTTGTCCGGTGTCGCCAAAACGCACACGCGCAATGGCGAGTTGCACGGACTACTCGGCCTGCGTCCACGTGTAAGTCAGGTCGTCGAAGTAGATGTGTTGCCCGTTGCCGTCGGTGTGCGTGGTGATCAAACCGAAGCGGTTGAAGTGCGCGCCCGTTGTCTGGTGCTCTCGCGGCAGCGGCAGGCTGGCGGGCTGGCCATCGAGCGTCACGGTGATGCTTCCGTTTCCGTCGGCGGCGGGAGTGTATTCCAACGTCCAGTCGTGGGGCGTGCGGTTTGGAAGAATGTAGGGGCCGCGTTCGGCCGTTTTCCGCTCCGTGTTGTGCAGCCGATACGAAGGGCAAAACATGAAGCCTTCCCGGCTCGGTCCACCGATGGACACCCCGAGAAAATCCGGCGGCGTGCCGATGCCGTCCGACCAGCCGCTGTCCAGGCTGTGCTCCGCGTGGAAGAAACCGAGGAGCACGTCACTGTCCGTCACGCCGCGGCGCAATGCGACTTTGCCCGAAGCCTTCAACGGTTTGGCGAGTGTGAGCGGTTCGAGGCGGTCGCCGTAAAAGGCCATGAGGTTTGTGTAGCGACCGTCACCGCGGAAGACCAGGCCGCCCATCTCCCCGGCTTTCTGGCCGCCCGCGTGGTGCGTCGCGCAGTAGCCGAAGTCAAAGCGTGGACGCACGTTTTGGGTCATGTAGGTGCGCCGGTTTTGGAATTCGTCCCAATGCGGGTCGCGATCGAACGATTCCTTTTCGCCATTGATCGTCATGTCATCAAGCCAGACCCCGCCGCCGCCATCGGCCGACTTCACCACATTCAGCAGGCCGAAGCGGTTGAACGTGGCCCCGTCGGCCCGGTGGCGCGCATCCAGATGACAGATTGCCGTTTCGTCGTCCATCGTGACGGTGATGCTGCCGGTGCCGCCGTTCCCATTCGGATCGTAGCGCAACGACCACTGATGCGGTTTGCCGCTGGCAAAACCCTTGAATTGGAGCCGTCCAGTTTCAGGGTCACGCACCGTGGCGAAGCCGCCGGGGTTGTCGCCGCCCGCGCGCCACCGGGCCGTGCAATACTCAACGTAGGCGTAGAAAAAATCGCCGCGGCCCTGGAGGCGGAGGGAGATGGAATTCGGCGTGCGCCATTCATTGACCGTGCCCGAGTTGAAGAAGCCGAGCAGGATGTGGAATGCGCCCTTCGCGCAAAGGAACCTGCCAGATGCCGTGAGCGGGTCGCCAAACGTTTTCGTCGAAATTTCCTTCGCGCAATAAGCCGGCTCACCCGCGGGCGTAACCAACCCGCCAAGTTCGCCGGCCGCTCCGCCTGCGTGGCTCGTGCGGGAGTAACCGAAGTCCTGCCGGATTGTCCGCGTCTCCGGCGACTCGCACGGTTGTTGTGCCCGTGCCACGCGGGGTCTTTGTCAAAATGCTCCGTCCGTTCCGCTGCGCCGCACAGGCAACCGCTGCAAAGCCACACCGCGGCACACCTGATCCAGCGGGTGCTGCGCACGGCTTCAAGTTTCATGATGACGATGGTTTCATCACGCCGCACCCGCCGGCTCAGAGTTCGCGCGCGTGGAGATTCATGAACTCGACGGCATCGCCCGCGTCCGACAAGCCGAAAGCACCGCGCACGGCCATGATGGAGGGCAGCGTGAGGCGCTGCGTTTCCTGGCCGTTGCACTTCACACGCAGTTCGCATCCTTCCAAATTGATAACGAAGCGCTGATAGGTGTCAGGTTTTGCGCCCACCAGTTTGACCTCGATGCCTTTGCCACCAAGGCCGCGCAGTTGCACGACCGGCATCAACGTGTCCTTGCCTGCCTCGGGCTTTTTCAAGCGGCAATCCATCATGAATTCCGCGTTGCCGAACAACTTCTCGGTCCAAAGGGTCGCCGCTTCGTTTGCTTCACCTCCCTTCAGAAACAATCGTCCCCCATTCACCGTCCAGCGCGAGGCGGTCGCAGAGTTGGTTTTCCATCCGCGCAGATCCAGCCCGGTGAACAGCGAACTCCAGCCCAAATCCACCGGCGCGGTCAATTCCGCCGGCGCGCCGCCCGATGGCAGTTCCTTGATCCGGAGGTTCCGGAACTCCACCGGCGCGCCCTCGGATTCCAGCGCGAGATAGCCCTTGCGATAGTTGCAATCCTCGCCGCCGGAAACCTCCTTGCCGTTCACGTTGAGCCGGATGACGCCGTTCGAGCAGACGATGCGGTAGTGGTTCCACTCAGGTGATCCCTTGCTGCGCTCCTCCGATGGAAAACTCCGGTCGCCGTGGTGCCGCCCGAACGGCTTCATCTTCGCGCCGTGGATCGGAAACACGTCGCCGTGCGTGGTGAACCAATCGGACTTCTTTCCGGTTTGCTTTTCGTACTGCTCCGCGTAGCCGTGATCGAGCACCTGGACTTCGATGCCGCGGAGGAACGGCACGCCGGGCGCCGCGATGGGCGTGCCCCAGATGAAGATGCCGGAGTTGCCACCTTTGCTGAGATGCCGCCACTCAGCTTCGAGGATGAAGTTTTCGTACTGCCGCTCCGTGCGCAGCGCGCCGACGGGTTGACCGGTGCAACGGATCATGCCGTCCCGCACGCTCCAGGTTTCCGGCGCGCAATTGGCGTTCACCCACCCTGCGAGGTTGCGGCCATTGAAGAGCGGGACAAAACCGTCGTCGTCGCCGGCGTTGGCTGCCAGCGCGGTCGCGGCCAGCAGGAGCGGAAAGAAGCATTTCATGTTCATGGGCTGATCGGCTGCGTTGCCCGCCGGCACGGCGGCTGGACCGTCGCACCCGCGGAGTGGTCGGAGCATAGCCCACGCGGCTAACAAAGCGAGTGGAAGTTGCCGGCCTCAATTCGCACCGGCGCATCCCGGTGGTGCTCCGAAGCAAGCGGACGTTTGGTTTGGAGTTCCGCGTTTTACGGGTCGAATGAAATTGATCCGCACGAGCGGCCTAAAGGCGGAACTGCAAACGCGGGATGCGTCGAGAATCGCTCCTTTCCGAAGTCGCCCGGAGCTTCGCAAATGCGTGGATGGCTCGTTTCACAACATGGAATTCGTCCGCGTTGAGGAAAATTGGCCGCTCAACATTTTTATGAGATTTTTTCTTGAGGTTGGTTGGGGGCGGAGCGATGTATTGGCACAGCCCGTGCGTCCGTTGAATTGCGCGGCGAGATCTTTGGCAACTGAAATTTGGTTTACCCTGCTCTGTTCGTGATGACCGGCAAAATCCTTGAACCGTAGTTATACGATCCTGGGACATCAGGTTGCGGCTGTGGCCGACAGGCCTTGACTGGAAGTCGAAAGCAGCCCGGCCCGTCCCGCATGTTGCAAAACATGTTCAAAGGAACAGTCGCACACGGCAGCAGCGGGGTTTTTTGTTCCAAGACCGAACTGTTGAACCTTGAACGCTGAACGTCAAAGTCCCGGCAAATCGTCGGCAACAGTTGGCGTCCAAGATCGAACACTCAGAGCTCGAGGTTTGAAGTTCCCTTTGGGCAATCCGCATCGCCGCTGCTCCTGTCCCGGCGTTGCGCGCGACGACTTGTTTTCATCCACGCCCCCGGCGGAATCGCGAAAGATGCACGCACGCGGCTGTCGGCCTCTGCAACCGGTCCTCGTACCCCCAGCCATTCGTGGCGTCTTATGAGCAACCGGATCGTTCCGATCGGCAATCCCGGATATGCGGATGAGCGCCGTCCGCGGAAAAAAACGGCCATCAAAACTGCCTCGCCGACGACGTGATTCGACGCCCTCGTCCGCCAGGCAACCGGCGACTTCTTACGTCGGCGGCTACGAGGGCGTTCCTGATGTCCTTCCGCCCCCTCAGGCGAACAACTTCGTAACGGCCTTGGCCTTCACCAGTTCGCGCGGCTGCTTGAGGTGGTTGTAAACAATCGTTTCCGGGTCAATGCCGAAGGCGTGATACATCGTGGCGAGCAGTTCGGTCGGATGAACCGGATCCTCCGTGGGGCTGCTGCCGGTCTTGTCGGACTTGCCGTGGACGCAGCCGCGCTTGATGCCGGCGCCGGCAACGATGGAGGTGTAGCAATACGGCCAGTGGTCGCGGCCATCGGCGCTGTTGCTGTTGCCGGAGGTGCTCACGCCTTTCTGCGGGCTGCGGCCGAATTCGCCGATCGCCACCACGAGTGTCTCCTTGAGCAACCCGCGCTCGTCCATGTCGGCGATGAACGCCGCCAGGCCGCCATCGAGCATGGGGCCGGACTGCGTCTTCATCCGCTTGGTCAGGTCGGAGTGATGGTCCCAGGAATGATTGTCGGAATTGGCGACCTTGGGCCAGATGACTTCCACGACGCGCGTGCCGGCCTCGATGAGCCGCCGCGCCAGGAGGCAACTCTGGCCAAACGTGTTTCGCCCGTAGCGGTCGCGCAGCTTGTCGGGTTCCTGGGAAAGATCGAAGGCCTTGCGGGCGCGGCCCGAGATGATCAGGTTCAAGGCGCGCTGGTAGTAATCGTCGAGGTTGTAATTCGCGACCGCCTTCTCGATGTCCGGCATGGCCTCCTCGATGGCATCGCGCAACCGCGCGCGGCGTTGGAGCCGCAGCGCAAAGACCTCCGGCGGCAGCTTCAGATCGTCAACCTTGACCCGGTCCATTTTGTTCATGTCCATGTCGTCGCCGTCCGGGAACAGCGTGTAGGGATCGAACGCCTTGCCGAGGAAACCGGCGCTGCCGCCCTTGCCGACGACGTTGGACTCCTGGAGCGGGCGCGGCAGCATCACGAACGGCAGCATCGGCTCGGTGACGGGCCGCAGCCGCACAAGCTGCGAGCCGAAGTTCGGAAAGTCCTTCGGGTCGGGCGGCTCAAGCTGGCCGGAAGGGCTGACCTTGTCGGTCGTGTAGCCGGTCATGATCTGGTAAATGGCCGCGGTGTGATTGAACAGCCCGTTGGGCGTGTAGCTCATCGAGCGGATCATCGTGAACTTGTCGTTCACCTTGGCCAGTTCCGGCAGGATCTCGGTGAAGTTCACGCCGGGAATTTTCGTCGGGATCGGGCTGAACCCGCTGCGGATGTTGTCCGGCACGTTTTCCTTCGGGTCCCACAGGTCGAGATGGCTCGGCCCGCCCTGGAGATAGATCATGACGACGTTTTTGGCCGCGCCCCAGCCCGGGCCGCCGGCGCCCTTGGCCGAATCGCCCGCGAGGGCCTGCAATTTGAGCAACGAGCCGAGTGAGAGGCCGAGCATGCCCGCCCCGCCCACGCGCAACAGGTCGCGCCTCGTCATTTTCAGTTGAGGATCACAAAGGTCACTGCACGTGCCGCCGGTGATTTTGATCATAGCCTTTTGGGGAGTGGAAGGTTGTCGGTCGGGAAATCGGGTCAATGGTTGAACAGGAACGCCGGGTTGTTGATCAGCGCCCAGGCCAGGTCCTGCACGACGGTCAGCCGTTTATTCTCGTGTTGCCGGGTGCTGGCTCTGGCGTCCTCGCGCAACTGCACCAGGTAAGGATCGAGCCGGATCGGTTCCTCCGCCTTGGCGAGGGTCTGCTTCAACTCGGTCAGTTTTGGGTCCGCCGGCAGCGGCTCCGACGCTTTCACGAGCGCTTCTTTGCGTTTCCAAAACTCGGCGTCCGAGTAGCGGTAATGATCCAGGATCGCCGTGGCCTGCTCGGGTTTGCGCTGGCCCGCAGGCGAGCGCGCCGCCTGCACGACGACTTCCGGCAGGCCGAAGTCCAGCGGATCGGCGCCGCCCGTCACGTAGAGCCGGAACCGGCCCAGCAGCCAATCCTCGCCGAAGTGCTGTTTCAGCACGATGCGCAACGTCACGCCGTTCGTGTCGGCGATCGGCTGCTCCAGTTTGAACGTGGCCGTGTGGCGCTGGATGCCCGGCCCGCCCGCCAAAGCCCAGCCGTTCCGGCCCGCCGCCACTTCGCCGTCAATTGCCTGCTTCGGCGAATAATCCGGCTGGGAATAATCCGCCCGCGCGTCCACGAACTTGGCCATCGTGTCCGGCGCGTTGGTGTCCGCGCCCCATTTCAACTCGATTTCGCTCAGGACAAAATTACCGTCCGCGTGGCGGCCGGGACCGAAGCGCGGCAGCTTCTCGTCCGGCAAGGCTTCGAGCATCACGCCGGTGACGTTGGTGAGCGGCGAACGGGCGACGAGCACGTAATCCGACGGGCTTTTGCCGCCGGCGGCCGTGATCGAACCATCGCTCTGCCGCGACAGCTTGTTTTCCCCGGTCGCGGAAATCTTCTCCGGCTCCAACAGCACCCACGTCGTTTTAGGATCCGCCGGATTGTTTTTGGTTTCCCAAAAGGCCGCCTGAGCGGGAAGCAGTTTTTCGTGATCCTTCAGTTCGATCTCCCGGGCCGAGATCTCCGTCTGCCGGCGCTTTTCGAGTTCCACCCGGAGGGACTTCGTCATCTCGTCGTACGTCGTCAAATCGGCCTTGCCGCGCACGATGGCTTCCTCACGCTGCTTCTTCAGGTCAACGATCACCGGCGCCATCTTCACCTCGAGCGTGTCCAGTTCGTTGGTGATCTTGCCGTGGTCGGTTTCGACCGTGCCCAGGTCGGCGAGCACCTGCCGCGTTTCAAGTTCGGTGGCGGGCCGGTTGAGCACGCGCAGGAAAACCTCGTTGACGAGTTTCGGGTCCTCCTTCTCGGTCTCGACGAGCCTGGCCAGCGCGTTCGTGGGATCGTTGATCGCCGCGGAAATCGTCGGGCCGCTCAACAACGCCATGACCGAGCCGAGGCGGATGTCGCTGCTGCGCTCGCATTCGCAGGCGCTCTGGCGGGCCGGGCGGCCCAGCGTGGCGAGCAGGCCGCTGCCGACGTCGGTGGCGGCATCCGCCAGTTGCGTCGCGCGCTGGCCGGGTTTGGCTCCCGGGAACTGCGGCGTGCTCCCGGTAACCTTGAACACGGCGTCGAAAAGCGTCTCCGCCGGCAGCCGGCGGGCGAGGGCGTGGGAATAATTCACCTTGTCGTCCTCGTTCCACTGGTTCGGCCGGATCGAGAGATGGTAGGTGCGCGACTTGCAGATGAGTTTGACGAGGTGCTGCGCGTTGAAGCCGCTCCCGATGAACTCGCGGGTCAGGTGTTCGAGCAGGGCCGGATTGCGCGGCGGGTTGCCGGCGCGAATGTCGTCGAGCGGTTCGATAATGCCCGCGCCGGTGAGATAACCCCAGAGCCGGTTCGCGTAGCTCGACGCGAAGTAGCGGTTGTCGCGCGTGGTGATCCAGGCTGCCAGTTCCTCGCGCCGCGCGGGCTTTTCCTTCGCCTCAAACTTCGCGGGATACGGGAAGCCCGGCGGCGTCACCTTGCCGGTGCGGTCGTGTTTCACTTCGCCCTCCTCCGCGTCCTTCACCACTTCGTAAAGCGGCCGCGCGCTTTCCACCGCCGTGCCGGTGATCTTCTTGTCGCCGCTCTCCGGGTCCTTCTCCAGTGAAACCCGGGCAAAGTAGGCGGCCAGGTGGTAATACTGGTCCTGGGTCCAGCGTTCGAAAGGATGGTCGTGACACTTGTTGCAATTGAACCGCGTGGCCAGAAAGAGGTGCGTCGTGTTTTCCATCGCCTCGGCCGGCGTGCGGACGATCTTCCAGTAACTCGCGGCGGGATGCTCGCGGTTCGATCCCGTGGCCGTGAGGATCGTGCGCGCGAACTCGTCGTAGGGCCGGTTCTTTTCGACTTCGCCACGAATCCAGTCGCGGAACATCTGCGCGCCTTCCGCGCCGAGGAACTTGCTGTTGCATTGCAGCAGGTCGGCCCATTTGTTCGCCCAGAAATCCACGTACTCCTCGCTGCCGACCAGGCGGTCCACCAGTTCATCCCGCTTGAGGCGCGTCTCGCGTTTGTCGTCAAGAAAATCGCGAATCTCCTGGGGCGACGGCGGCAGGCCGGTCAGATCGAGATAGATGCGGCGGATGAATTCCAGATCATTACACAGCTCGGAAGGCGCGATCTTCATCCGCTTCCACTTGGCGGCGACCAGTTCATCCGCCTTGCCCCACGTCGGCGGGTCCTGCCAGACGAAGCCCGAGCGGTCGCCCATCACCGTCAGCGTCGTGGCGGCGTAATTGCCCTCGTAACGCGCGAGCACCGGAGCTTCGCCGCGGCGCAATGTCGTAAGCAATCCGGTGGCGTCGGTCGTCGCCACGTCCGTGTTGCCGCTTTCGATGAACGCCTCGGCGGTCACGTCGCGGACGGCGCCGTCGGCGTACGTGGCCAGCACGCGCATTTGCTGGCGCGAGCCGGGCTTCTGCACCACGGGATCCTGCGGAAAGACTTCGATCTTGGCGACCCGCGGCGATTTCAAATCAAGCGCCGCGCCGTTCGCGATCCACTGGCGCAGGACCTGGTAGTATGGGCTGTCCACCGTCGTGCGCCGGCCACCCTCGTGCGGCACTTCGGCCACCGCCTTCAAAAGCATCAGGCTGTTGTCGGGCGACGCGAGATTCACGCGGCGCGAGGCGAGGTCGTCCGTGAGCGAGCGCAAGTCCGTCTCAGGATCGTAGCCGCGCAGCGAAAGTTGGAATCCATTCTTGCCCTCCTTGCTGCCGTGACAGGTGCCGGCGTTGCAGCCGAGGCTGGAAATGACCGGGCTGACATCCCGGATGAAGTCGGCGCGATAGCCTTTGCCAAGCCCGGCAACTTCAACCGGCGCTGCGGCGGTCTTGCCGGCGAGCGATACGGTCAGCTTGCCGCGGCCGTTTTTCAGCGGACGCAGAATGCCGCGCGTGGAAATCTCTGTCAGGCCCGGCTTGATCGCGAACTGCGCCAGCCGCGTCACGTCCACGGTGTCGCCTGAGTTGAGGCGCGCCGTAACCAGGACCTGGGCGTAATCGTTTGGGCCGGCCAGTGTTACCCTGGCGGGCTGGATCTCCAGTCCCGTGATCTGCGCGCCCTCCGGCAACGATTCGTCGCTCGCGCTGGTGACGGGCGCTTTGTTCGGCGCGGCTCCCCACGCGGGCCGCGTCTGGGCCACCGCCATCTTCGCGAGCGGCACGGAAACAAATTCCTTCCGCGGCGAAGCGTCCGTGGTGTTGAACAGGCGCACCATCCCGTCCGAGCCGCCGGTGGCGACCACCTTGCCGTCCGGACTGAACGCCAGCGAATAAACGGCCGACTGCGGAATGGCGACGCGCGCGACTTCGCGGATGCCTTGCTTCGCGTAATCGTCGAGTTGCCTTTGTTCTTCCGGTTTCCGTTTGTCGGGAACCTTGCCCATGAGTTCGCGGAGCGCCTTCGGCACGTCTCCAGAATAATCGTAGCTGCAGATCGACAGTTCGCCCGCGCGGTCCAGACCGCTGCCGCACGCGATGCGTCTGCCGTCCACGCTGAATCGCACCGTGAACACGCGGCCCGTCATCGGAAACAGGTTCGCGATGAACTGCGCGTCGTCGCCGATCTCGCGTTTGATCTCGCGGAACACGCGATAGACTCTCGGCAAGCCATCCGAGCCGCCGGTCACGATATGGTCGAACTCCGGATGCGTGGCCAGCGCGAGCACGCCGCCTTTGAGCGCGCCGGGTGTGATGGAGGTGACGTTGTCCACGAAGCGTTGCGTCGCCAGTTCGGTGAGCTTCACGCTCATGTCGCGTCCGCCGGAGATGACGTGGTCGCCCTTGGCCGAAAACGTCGTGCTCAACACCCAATCGCTGTGCGAACCCATCTGCATGACCTGTTTGCCCGACGTGGCCTCGATGGCCCGCACGGTGTTGTCGGGACAGCCAACGGCGACCAACTTGCTGTCCGGCGACCAGCTCACGCCGTAGAGCGTGTCGTAACTGACCGGCGCGGAAACCACGAGCTTGCCCTTCGCCACGTCCCAGACCTGGATTTCGCCGAGCCGCGCCGGGTCGCCGCCGGCAACCGCCAGCCACTGGCCGTCCGGCGAGAATCGCAGCGACTGCACGCGCTCGGAAAGTCCGACGAGCCGCGCGGCGAGCTTGGCGCCGTCATTCTCGTAGAGCAGCACTTCATGATAACCCGCCACCGCCAGCAATTTGCCATCAGGCGAAAAATCCAGCGACGTGATCACCGGAGGCCGGGAATAAACCGGCGGGTGCTCCGCATCGTAATGCTTCCGGGCATCGGCGGGCGTGTCATCCTCGGCACCCTGCCGGATCCAGGAACGGATCAGCGCCACTTCGGATTCCAGCAGCGGAGACTTGCCTTTGGGCATCCGCGTTTCGCCGTCCTCGGGCGTGATCATCTTGAGCATGGCGCTCTGCCCGGGATGCTGGGGGACGACGGCCGCGCCTTCGCTCTCGCCGCCGGCGAGCAGTTTCTTGAAATCGGTCATCACGTAGCCGCCCTTGGACTTGGCCGGCTGATGGCATCCCTGGCAGTTGGCCTGGAGAATCGGCCTCACCTCCCGGTAATAGCTCACCCTGGCCTCGGATTTTCCGTCCGCTGCCTTCTTCTCCGCGGAGCAAACCTGACCCGGAAACCAGAAGACCAGCAGAACGCCTGCGGCCAGCCGGAGGAGGGCCATCGTGTGGCGCGCGGTGCAGCGACGGACGGGAGAAATGCCCGGCGCGTGGCGGCTTCGGACTGGGATGTTCACTGGAGAGTCATAGTATTGGTCCGGCTGGGTTAAGCAAGGATTTTGAAGCGCTATTTGGCCAACCAGCCAGAGCGGTTGACAGGGTCGTCCCTCGTGCCGGAACCGCTACTCGCGGGCACAGAGCGCAGATTTCCGAACCTGCGCCACGACTTTGTCAACGGCCCTGCCCGAACCGGCTAGGATGAAAGCTCGCTGCCCAGTCGAACTCGCGCTTGGCCAGACGTATGGCAAGGGATGAACCTGGGGAGCTTGGAGCGTGGGGAGCCGCCTCGATTCCAGAATCGTGCATCTGGACCTTGAACCGCACTGAACAAAACTTTCTCCCGTACGAGACAAAGTTTTGTACAGGACGGTGCTCCGGTTCATGGAAAGCTCCGTGTTCCTTTCGGACCTGCTCACAACCCATAAACTGGTTTGGAACAATTCAGGTAAGACCTGTTACAGAAATTGCGCCAGAGATTTGGGCGCTTCGTGGGAGGTATGCGAGCGTTGGGAGAGTGCGTTACGCTTCGACGCTCCAATGCTCTCACGCTCCCCCACGCCCCAACGCTTCACCGCCCCAAATGCCGCCGGCGCCAGAAGACGTAAATCACCGGGTAGATCAGCAATTCAAGGACGCCCGACGTGACGACGCCGCCAATCATCGGCGCGGCGATGCGTTTCATCACGTCCGCGCCGCTTTGCGTCGTGGGCGACCACATGATGGGCAGCAGACCGAACAGAATTGCGCAGATCGTCATGATCTTCGGGCGAATGCGTTGCACCGCGCCTTCAATCACCGCCGCCTGCAAATCGTCCATCGAATTCATTTTGCCGGCGGCGCGGAATTTATCCCACGCGTGGTCGAGATAAAGGAGCATGACCACACCGGTTTCCGCGTCGAGGCCGGCGAGGGCGATGAGGCCAACCCACACGGCCATGCTCAGGTTGTAGCCCAGCAGATAAAGAAACCAAAACGCGCCCACCAGCGAGAACGGCACGGCCAGGAGGACAATGAACGTCTTCGCCGCGCTCTTGGTGTTCATGTAGATGAGCACAAAAATGATCAGCAGCGTGAAGGGGACGACCACTTTGAGTTTCTGCTCGGCGCTCTTGAGATATTCGAATTGCCCGGCCCATTGCATGTAGTAGCCGGGCGGGAATTGGACGGTTTCCTTGATGCGTTTCGAGGCCGCGTCCACGTAGCCCTGAATATCGTCGCTTGTGATGTCCACGAACACGAAGCCGACGAGCTGGCCGTTTTCGTTGCGGATGGAAGGCGGGCCGGTTTTGTAGCTGATGTCAGCCAACATGCCGATGGGGATTTGCGTCGGAGCGTCGGAGCGTGAGAGCGTCGAAGCGTTCATACGCTCTGGCGCTCCACGCTCCACGCTCATCCCGCCCGACGCAGGCACAGGCACGAGCACACGTTTGAGCGCGTCGAGATCTTCGCGGAAATCGCGGGCGTAACGGACGTTGATCGGATAACGCTCGCGGCCCTCGACGGTCGTCGCGATGGTCTTGCCACCGATGGCGCTCTCGACGATGTCGTTCACGTCGCCGACCGTGAGGCCGTAGCGCGCGGCAACCTGACGGTTCGGAGTGATGTCGAGGAAGTAACCGCCCGTCGTGCGCTCGGCGAAGACGCTTCGCGTGTTGGGAAAGTCGCTCAACGCTTTCTCAATCTGAACACCCACGTCCTGAATGACGCCGAGGTCCGGGCCGAAAACTTTGATACCGAGAATGGAGCGGAAACCGGTGGTGAGCATCTCGGTGCGCGTCTGGATTGGCATCCAGAAAATGTTCGCCATGCCGGGCATTTTGATTTTCGCGTCCATTTCCTTGACCAGTTTTTCCCAGGTCATTCCAGGCCGCCATTGTTCCGGCGGTTTGAGTTTGAGGACGGTTTCAAACATCGAAATCGGTGCGGGGTCGGTGGACGTTTCCGCCTGGCCGGCTTTGCCGAAAACGGTTTCGACCTCGGGAAACTGGCGCAGGATTCGGTCCTGGATTTGAAGGATTTTGGTCGCTTCGGCCACCGTCATTCCGGGTACGGCGGTGGGCATGAAGAGAATGTCGCCTTCGTTGAGCGGCGGCATGAACTCTTTGCCGAGCTTCAGGTAGGGAAAGACTGTCGCGCCCATGATGAGCAGCGCGACGATGAGCGTGAGCCAGCGAAAACGTAGCACGAAATGCACGAACGGCTGGTAGGCCCAAATGAGGAAGCGGTTCACTGGGTTCTTGGCCTCGGGCGTGATCTTGCCGCGGACGAACAGCAGCATCAGCACCGGCACAAGCGTCACTCCCAACAGCGCTGCGAAGAACATCGAAAACGTTTTCGTGAACGCGAGCGGTTTGAACAGCCGGCCTTCCTGTGCCTCCAGCGAAAACACCGGAATGAAACTCACGGTGATGACGAGCAGCGCGAAGAACAGTGGACGGCCCACGCTTTTCGCGGCGGCGATGATCATGTGAGAGCGTGAGAGCGTGAGAGCGTGGGAGCGTACGGCGGGGTCATCGCTCTCCCGCTCCTCGCTCCAACGCTCCAACGACTTATGGGCGTTCTCGACCATGATGATGGCCGAGTCCACCATCGCGCCGATGGCGATGGCGATGCCGCCGAGCGACATGATGTTTGACGTCAGTCCCAGCCAATACATCGGCAGGAACGAAAGCAGGATGGCGATTGGCAGCGTGATGATCGCGACCAGCGCCGAACGGATGTGCCAGAGGAACACCAGGCAAACGAGCGCGACGACGATGCTTTCTTCGATGAGCTTTTCGCGCAGCGTGGCGATGGAGCGTTTGATAAGCTGGCTACGGTCGTAAGTAGTGACGATCTCGACGCCTTCAGGGAGCGACGGTTTGATTTCCTCCAGCTTTTTCTTGATGCCGTCAATGACCGTCAGCGCGTTCTCGCCGTAGCGCATCACGACGATGCCCCCGACCACTTCGCCTTCGCCGTTGAGTTCCGCCACGCCGCGCCGGATGTCCGGGCCGAGATGCACCGTCCCCACGTTCTTCACATAGACCGGCGTGCCCTTCTCCGACTTGAGCGGGACGTTTTCTATGTCGGCAACGCTCTTGATGTAGCCGCGACCGCGCACGTAATACTCGGTCGAGCCGACTTCAAAAATCTTTCCACCCACGTCACCGTTGGACATACGGATTTTGTTGACGACTTCGCTGAGGGGGATGCCGTAGGCGACGAGCTTATTGGGATCGAGATCAACTTGGTATTGCTTCACGAAGCCGCCGACGGGAGCGACTTCGGAAACGCCCTTGACGGATTCGAGCGCGTAGCGCAGATGCCAGTCCTGGAAGGAGCGCAACGCGGCGAGATCGTTCTTTCCGGTCTTGTCCACGAGCGCGTATTCAAAGACCCAGCCCACGCCCGTCGCGTCCGGGCCGATGACCGGATTCACGCCCTCCGGCAACATGCCGCGCACGGCGCTCAAATACTCGATCACGCGCGACCGCGCCCAGTAGATATCCGTGCCGTCCTGAAAAATGACGTAGATGAACGATTTGCCGAACATTGATTCGCCGCGAACGAATTTGACCTTGGGTGCGGCGATGAAGCGCGTGGAAATCGGGTAGGTGATTTGGTCCTCGACAAGATCGGGCGAGCGCCCTTCCCAATCCGTGAAGACGATCACTTGCACGTCGCTGAGGTCGGGGATGGCGTCGAGCGGAGTCTTTGTGAGCGCCCAAATTCCGCCGGCGATGCCGAACACGACGAGAATGAGCACGAGGAAAACATTCCGCGCGCTCCACTCGATGATGCGCTCGATGAGCAATGGCCGGGATGGCGTTTCGTTCACCATGACTTCAGCGCTCCTTGCACCTTGGCTTCGGCATCAATCAGGAAATTCGCGCTCGTGACGACGCGCTCGGATTCTTTCAGGCCCGATTTCACTTCGTAAAACTCGCCATATTTACGGCCAAGTTCGATGAAGCGCGGCTCGAGTTTGCCCCCGCCCTTGTCCATGAAAACGATGTTGTGCTTGCCGGTCGGCAGCACGGCGGACACAGGCACGGCGATCCCCTCGCCCATGTCCATCGTCAGGTCCACATCCACATACATTTCGGGCCGCAGCTTGAAGTCGGGATTCTCCACGTCAATCCGCACGCGGCCCGTGCGCGTGGCCTCGCTGATGAACGGGTCTATGACGGAAATCTTACCAAGGAACTTCTCCCCCGGATACGACGACGTGGTGATCGTGATGGGCAAATCCTTTTTCAGCATCGGCAATTCGTCCTGATAAAACTGCGCCCACACCCACACGACGGAAAGATCGGCCACGTCCACAAGGTGATCGCCCGTCATCACGCGGCCCCCCTGATCCACCGGGATGTTCTGCACAACGCCGCGGAAGGGCGAGTGGAGCGTGAGCGTCTCCTCCGCCTGGCGGGTCTTTGCCAACCCGGCGACCTGGTCGTCGGTGATGTTCCACAAGCGCAGCCTTTGCTTCGCGGAGGCGACGAGCCGCTCCGCGCCTTCGAGCGCGGCCTGATTGCCCTTGGCCTTCGCTTCGTCCCGCAGGCGGAGCACGTTCAGGAATTCATTCTGCGTGGCGAGCAAGTCCGGGCTGTAGAGGGTCAACAGCGGCGCGTCCTTCTCGACCCGTTCGCCGCGCGAGGAGACGAAAAGTTTTTTCACGTAACCCTCGACGCGCGCGACGTAATCCCAATGCCGTTGCTTGTCGTAAGCGACCAGGCCCGCGGCGCGGACGGTGTGGGTGAACGGGCGCTTCTCAACCGCCGCAAAGGTGACGCCGATCTGCTGCTGGCGCTCGACGGGCACGGAGAACTCGCCGGGCGTGTCGTCGCCGGGCGTGGCGCCGGTTTGCGGCGCGGCGCCCGCCGCGTGACCGGCGTGTTCCGCATGGATCGCGGCGGCGTTGCCGTCCCGTTTTTTCACCGGCGTCAAGTCCATCGAACAGATGGGGCATTTGGCATTGGGGTCCTTCGACTTGACGGACGGATGCATCGTGCAGGTGTAGTAGCTCACGTCGCCGCCCGTGCCGGCGCCCGCGCCCTTCTTCATCACGGGCACGAGGTCCATCGAACAGATGGGGCACTTGGCTTTGGGGTCATGAGACTTTACCGACGGGTGCATGGTGCAAGTGTAGTAATCCACGTCGGCGGGTTTGGCGTCCGCGCCCCGTTGGCTGCACGAGGTGAGCAGGACGGCCAGGCCGGCCGCCGCGACTCCGGTGATCAGGACGATGATTCTAATTTTCATTTTTCTTCTCCGATTGATTGTCCGGCAGCGCGCCGAGCATTTCCAAAGCTTCGAAATCGCCGAGGCCGCAGCACAGGACGAGGTCGCTCATCATCTGATACTGCTCGGTCACGGCGCGGGCATGCATGAGTTGCGCGTCGAGCAACATCCGGCGCGCGTCGAGCACGTCGCGAAACGTGCCGCGCCCGCTCTCCCACGCGCCCCGCGCGCTCTCCAGTGCGGTTTCGCTGCGCGCGATGATTTCATCGCGATACAGCAGCACTTCGCGGCGCGCGGCATCAATCTTCACCGTCAGGTCGTGCACTTCGTTACGCAGGCCGAGTTCGAAATCGGCGGCGTCCTGTTGCGCGGCTTTCACTTTTTCCTGCTCGCGCTGGATCGCGGCGCTGTAGCGGCTGCGATTGCCCCACGGCAGGCTCATGCTCAACGTGATCATCGCCTGCCGGAATTCGCCGCTGCCGGTGTAATTGCGCGACTCGGCGCCGAGGCCGACGTCGGGATAGCGCTGCCGGCGCGCGGCCTCCACCGACGCTTCCGCCGACTTGATTTCGTTGCGCATCACCAGCAGCTCCGGCTCGTACTTCACCGCGAGGTTCACCAGCCGTTGACTGTAGAGGATGGGCTTGGCCACGCCCGGCAGGCGAAGCGTCGGCCAGGGCGATCGCAGGTCGCGATTCAAAAACCGGTTCAGATTCACGCGCTCGTGTTCGAGGCGTTGGAGTTCCGTGGCCAGGCGGGTGAGCCGCTGCGAGCGCTCGTTTTGGAGCCGCAACACGTCGAACTGCGCGGCCTCGCCGGTTTCGTAGCGTCGTTCGGCGGATTGCAGCATCGTGTCCAGCCAGCCGAGGTCTTCGCGGGTGATTTCAGCGGTGCGCTCCGCGAGCGCCGTTTGAAACAGCGCCTTGGCGAAGTCGCGGCGCAGCAATTGGAATCTGCTCGTGGCCGCGCTCTGCTGGACCTCGCTTTCGGCCTGGGCCATGCGCCGCTCGGCTTGTGTCTTGCCGAAGACCGGCAGTTTCTGTTCCGCGCCGTAAATCAAATCGCCATCTTCGGCGCGCATGGAGCGCTCCGAGATCATGCCGCCGACGCTTACCATCGGGTCGTCCCAAATCTTCACGGATCTGACGTTGGCGGCGGCGGCGTTGGTGCGGGCGTAGGCGGCGCGCAACGCGGGGTGGGCGGCGCGCATTTCCTCGGCGAGCAGGTTGATGTATTGCGGCGTCAACGTCACGCGGTTGGTGGCGGACGAAATATCATTCGTCGCCGCGAACCCGCCGGCGGACGCGCCGAGCAAAATCAAATTGAGCAGAACAGACTTTTTCATAGACGCAAAAATTCCAGGACGCAGGAAGACGGAGAGAAACTGCAGCGCGCCTGCGCGGTACACACTGCGGGCCTTCAGCCGGGAAGGATCAGATCAAACGGGCGCAATGCCGCGCGAAGAGGGGTGCGGCATCTGCCGGCAGGAGTGAAGCAGGGGATGTTGAAATGTCTGGGGTGGAGAACTCGGGCAGCGTCCATGACACGGCCGTCGGCGCCGCGAGGCAAAGCTGGGAAAACTGCGCCGCCGTGGCGGGCATGGCTGGCGCGGCGGGAGGCCCGGGTTCAGCGGGCGCGACGCAGCAATTCGCGCGGCCACATTCACAACAGCAGCAAACCGATTGGTCCGCGCCAACCTGGGACACGTGCCCGGCACTGGTCGGCAACCAGACCAGCGTCGCGCTGACAATGATGGCCGCCAGTTTTTTCACGGATGCTGCGCCCGAAACCGGAGGCCGGAACTACTTCTTTGCGGCTTTTTCGGCGGCTTCGAGTTTCTTGAGGTATTTGGCCGGGTCTTTCTTGAAATCCTTGGAGCAGGATTTGCAACAAAGTTTGATCTCGCGGCCCTGGTGCGTGAAGACGTGGGGCTTGCCCATCTCGCCGAGCTTTTCGTCGGAGACGATGCACTTGTCGAGCGGGTAGGGTTTGGCGGCTTCCTTTTTCTCCGCAGAGCAACTGGTGGAAGGTGCCATGAGCCACACGGCTGCAGCCGCGCTGGCGAGGACGGTTTTGATCATTTTCATAGATTGTGCGCAGACGACACTACTTGTTAAACGCGTGGATGGCAAGAATCACTCACACATTTTTCAACCACCGGTCGAGCTTCGCGCGCAGTTGCTGCCGCCCGCGGTAAAGGCGCATCTCCACAGCCTTGGGCGAACAACCCAATGCGCCGGCGATTTCAGCGTGCGACCGGCCCTCGTACTCGGCGAGCACGAGCGGCAGGCGCAGTTCTTCGGGCAGATTGGCCACGGCCCGGCGCACGGCCGCGGCGCGTTCCGCGGCTTCAAGATTCTCCGCCGGAGTCGGGTCTGAGGCACGCAGTGTGTCCTTCAAGGAGCCTTCAGTGTCGGCCTCGCGGCCCTCCAGTGGGAGTTGCGGATGCCGCGCACGCCAGCGCAGGCGGTCGCGGGCGAGATTCGTCGCGATTGAAAAAAGCCAGGTGCTGAATCGGGCGGACGGGCGGAACCGGGCGCGATTCAAATAAACGCGAACGAATGTTTCCTCCGCGAGGTCGTCCGCTTCAGTTTCGTTTCCAAGGATGCGAACCAGGTAGCCGAAGACCCGCTGGCTGTGACGTGCCATCAATTCGTTCAGCGCGGCGTCGTGGCCGGCGGCCAATTGCGACATGTCCTGTTGATCCTGTTCGTCGCCGGTGGCGGTGGTCATCGGGGGAACAGGTTGTTACTGCATCATGCGGTGGGTGCCGGTTTGCAACGTCCGTTCGTGCACCCAGATCAAATAGCGCCGGCCCTGCTCCGGCGGCATGCTTTGGCTGACTTCGTAGAAATGTTGGAGCATGTGCGTCAGGCACTCGGCGCGCAGTTGCGCGGCCTCGGCGAGCGCACGCTCGATTTCCGGGGTGATGACGTTGGTTCCGGCCAGCATCGCTTTCAACGCTTCATTCTTCCCGTCAATTAGCCGGCAGCGCTCCATGCAACCTTCGCGGTAAGCTTCGTGCAACGTCGCGATGCGATTGAACTCGGCATCACCCAGCCGGAATTCCGCCTTCAACCATGCTAGTTCGGGCGTCGGGCTTTGCCGCATGTGGCGCGCGTCTGCGATGCAGAGGTGGTAGAACCCAAAATACCCCAACGCCGCCGCCGCCAATCCGGAAACCAGAATGAGCCAGGCTCGTTTCATCGCTCAGTTTCGCGGCATCTGATACGGGTCGAGCATCTGCACGTAGCGCACGCTGAACGATTCGAACGTGCGGGCCTGGGCTTGCCGTGCCTGCCAAAAGCCGGTCAGCAGCCCGACAGCCAGCAATACGGTCACGTATCCGACGGCCAGCGACGGACGCGCCAACGCCGTTTCGAGGCCCCGCCGCAGGAGCATCCACACACTTGCGCCCGGCTGCGTTTCGCAGCGCTGAATACGCTGCCAGACGCGATCCTGAAAACGCGGCGGCAACGTGTTGTGGACCTGCCATGTGGCCAGGACCGCGTGGAGTTCCTGGTCGTCCTCGCTCGAACTTTGCGTTTTCATGTTTGCGGCGGGCGGCGGTTCGGCCGCCGTCCGCGATACGCTATCGGTTTGGCCGGCTCGCCGCCAACTACTTGTTCGTGACGATCTGGAAGTGCGGCGCACGGTCGCGCATCTGCTCGCGCAGCTTGGGCGACGCAGTGATGCCGTCGTTGGCCGCCAACTCGCGCGTGCCCGAATCGCCGCCAACTTTCTTCAGTTCGGCCAGCATCTGGCTCAACTTCGGCGAAGCGACTTTCTTTTGTTCGTTCAACATCTGCCGCAACTTCGGCGAAGCGGCGATGCCGTCATCCGGTGGGTCGCGGAGCTGCGCCCGGGCCGAAGTGTTCAGCGTGAGAACCGCAGTCAACGCTGCGGCGAATAGGATCGGTTTGGCCATTTTCATAGTGTTGTCATTGCAGCAGGTGAACCTGCCTTTGGTTCGTCGTTCTACCATTGCTACGCTTACGAAGGAAAAAGCCCTCAACGATTCTTCTGGCAAGGAGGCCCGAGGCGACCACAGGCGGGAGGCCGCGGCGTCGAACCGATCAGGGAGGTGGCCCGGGTGTACTTTGACCGCGCACTTGTGCTGTCAATGTTCAAACTGTATCTTGACCGCGCACTTGTGCAATTTTCGCTGTATCGTGTCAAAATCGAACTCTGAAATGGTAAGACGCCCAATCTCGCGGCAAATCAAATGCCAAGAGGGGCGTTGGCTCGGTCGTGTCGGTTGTGCTGATCAGCGGACCAGTTGTCCGCTGGAAATCTTTCTCCGTTTGGCGTTCAAGGTTCGCTCCAAGGCAGCCGCGTACTGATGCAAAGCACGCGGATCGTTTCGGCCTTGGGTAACAGTCTCGCGGATCGCAGCGCAGTAACTCTCGCCAAAGCCAAGCTCTGCCAGGGAAGCCTCGCGCGAGGCGATCTGCCCGGCCACGACACCGGCCGCGAAGCGGTCCCGGCTGGTGTTGCCTCGCGTGTTTTTCGCCGCCCAAAAGCCGCGTTGCCGGAAGACTGCATCGGGTTTGCAAGATGGCTGCAGCTCGCCCCGATCTGCCTTGCGCCAGTGAATCGCTTCAAAGTAGGCAAGCGCCTTGTCCAGGTGACGATCCGTCATTCGCGCGTCGGTGCTGGAGCGACAGCCGGCAATCGTCAGCAAGTCCTCGCGGTAGTCGGCATCGTCCAGGCCGGCTTCGCGCTGGGCGCGCTTCAAGAGAATTTGTTGAGGACGAGTCATCATGATTGGTGAGGCCCGCGTGCCTTGCGAATGATTTCAAACGACAGCTTCATGGAGTTCCTCGGTCACATTTCCACTGGTCCCGGCTGGACGGACACCGCGGCCATGCTGCGCCAACACCGGGACCAGCGGCCTGGCGCTTCGCGGTGTCGGCGTCGTCGCCGGCACAGTGACAGCGCGCTTGCGCGCGGGTTTGCCGACTGAGTTCATTGCGGCGGCGAAGGCGCTGTCGGAAGGAATCACGCTCTCGTCAATCGCACGCATCACGTCTTTGAACTCAACCTTTTGCCGTCCCGCTCTGCGCATGATGAACTGGGCGCGAACCGCCACGGCCTCGATGCCCGCGAGATACTTCGCAGACATTTGCGCGTAGCTGACGAGCGCCTCGATGGAGCGCGCGTCGGCGTAGGGAATGAAGGCCCGCGCGACGGCTTTCAAATCGTCGGCAGTGAGGCTCTCCGACAATTTCTGATAGTGCCCGATCCGTCCGATGAACTGCTCGCTTGTCCAACCCGTGCGGGCTTCCACCTGCTTCTGCGAGCGGAGGAACTGCGGAGTTGTCACCAACGCGACCGGCCCGCCCTGATTCACAAGGGCGGTCATAACCCAATTGATGCGGCCCGGCAGCGCGTGGCGGTAGAGACTTTGTGGCCAAAGGTAGTGCGCCTCATCAAACACAATCGCCAGATGTCCGTCCCGCACGGTGTCTTCGATTCGCTGGCGCAGTTCCTGAGCTTTCGAGTTGAGATTGATGCTGACACCGAGGCTGCGCGCGATGGCGCGGTAAAATCCGATCTCGTCATTGTTCGACGGGACTTGCACGTAGCGCGCTCGCCCAGGCGCTTGCTCGCACCAAGCCTTTGCCGCGAAAGTTTTGCCAATGCGGGACGGACCATCAATCAGCACGAGCCGGCCACTCTCCAAAGCGTAATCCAACGCCTCAGCCACTTCCCTGCCGATGGAAGTGACGGCCGCCGGCCGTCGCGCGGCGATCCACGCGGCCTGGTATGCGCGCAACGTCGAGATGAGTGTCGGGAAGTACCAAGGCTCGCCATCTGTCAGCACCCGATCCGGATCAAGACAGAGTTCGCCAAGATGTCTTTCGAGTTCGGCAACGGCTGCGCGTTGGCAGCGCTGCGCGAATACTTCGGCAGGATATTTCGACGGGTGTTTGTCAGCGGCAGATTCCAGCGCGGCGAGGCGTTCAGCGCGCTCCTTTTTCCAATCCCCGGCCCAATTGTCAACCGAGTCGCGCGGGCCGTCCGGCACGTTCACCGCGCCAGCAACGTCCATTTCGCCTTTGAGCGGGAAATCGAATTCAGCGCCCGGAATCTCCGCACGCACCTTTTGGACCTGGCTGGCGTTGTACTTCTGCCCCGGCTTCATGCCGATCTGCCGCATGGCCGGCGTGGCCAGGCGGTCCGGGAAGCGCTCGCAGAGTTCGCGGGCGACGTTCTTCAAGCCGCCCTCCTCGTGCGACAGCAATTGCAGAAACCAGACAAGCTCGCGATTTTCCGCGCACTCCAACAGCGAGCACCGTTTGGCGACAAGGTTAGCCATCAAGCCGCGCTCGAATTCCTGGCTGGACGCGAAGCGTTCCTGCCTGAGCGGGCCTCCGGTTGCGTGGCGCGTGCTGCTCATAAAGTGCCGACGGTTGCAGTTCCAGCGGTTGCTTCAAACTCGTGATAGTTCGGCGTGCCTTTGGCAGCGTTGCGCTTGCCGAGGATCGTGGCGTCAATCTTCGCCTTCAGATGGCGGCACACGTAATCGAAGCGTGATTCGTCATAGAGATCGCAACCGATTTGTGAGGCCGCGATTTTCTTCGTGATGTGTGGCGAGATAGGGCCGCTGAACTTCTGGCCGAAGCTCTTTCCCCCTGCGCGGAATTCACTCAGGCGTTTGACCAGGTAATCCACATACTCGCGCCGGCCTGAACCAAAGGGTTTGAGGACGTACGTCCTTTTGGAAGGCGTTAGCTTTTCCGATTCGTACTCGCGCCGCAATTGCTGAAGCTTCTGTGCCGCGTCCAGAGTTTCGGGCCGCAATTGACGTGGGAGCGGCGCGCCGAGTTCACCGTAAGCCGCGCGAGCCTTGGCCAGTTGCGCGCCCGCCTGCTTCTGTTCAGCGGCTTTGCTTTCACGCTGAGAGCGGATCGCGCCGGCCGTCTCGGCGGTTTCGATGTCCACGACGTTGCGGCGGAACGTCGGCTCGAAGCGCGCTTTGAGGACGTGGAAGCGGGCCTTGGGATAGGCGCTGTGCGCGGCGATGTTCGACAGCTCGCGCTCGAAAACCGGGTCGCCAGGCGCGGCGAGAAAATCCACCTTGGTTGACCTTTCCACAAGATACGGATGGCGCCGGTTCAGGTCCGTGACACAGAGCGATTCCGGGCACTCTGGATCGAACCAGGCGAGCACCTGCTTGCCGCGATCCTGGCCGGTGCGTTCGTTGCGAAAGACAAATTTGCGGCTGCCGACGCGGAAGCAAATCCCGTTGGTTGTGACGGGCACCTGCTTGACGTAGTGCGCGACGAGATGCCAGCACGTCGCGTCGAACCGGGCGGGCGGATTGTCATGCGGCCAGCAGGTTTCAAAAGCTTCGTCGGGACTCAACCCTTGCAAGACTTCGCCGTCCTGGCTGGCTGCGTTGTAGCGGTCTATGATGGCGGCAAGCTCCGTGTTCCACTCGTCGAAGCTCAGAAACAGTTCGCCCGGATGCGCGACGCGCCGGGCTTGCACGTCGTCAATCGCCTGTTTCGTCGCGGGCCGGACAATCTCGGCGTTCATCGCGGCCGCAGTAGCCGCGTACGCCCTCCATCAAGTCTTGCAGCAAGCCGCCGAGACGTTCGACGGGCTTTGACCTGGCGCGCGTGGCGTGAATGAACCGCACGCCGAGGTTTTCCCAACCGACTTTTGTTTCCGGACCGGAAAGCGCGGCTTGCCAGCCTGCGGGCGTTGTGTCGCCTTTGACGAGGTTCGCCCGTTTCCAGATGCCGCGCTCGAAATACCACGCGCCGGGCAAACCCCAACTCGCACAAACGCGGTTCATCAATGTGCGGATCACGAGCGAGTTGTAGTTGCGCTCCGGTTGCAGTGACCAAGCAACGACTTTCCACGATCGTGCGTCCATGAACACGAGGCACTGGCCGCGTGTGAGCGTGTGCCAGCCGTTGCCGTCAGGAACGTGGAAGTAAACCGGCAGAGTGAAATCATCGGCGCAGACGGCCTGCATGGAAACCAGCCCGGAGTAATCGCGCCGGATGTGCGCGGTTGCGTCGTCAATCGCTTTTTTGCCGAGCAAGTACGGTTGCAGCAACCGCACGTCACGTTGGACGGCGCCGCGCAGCCGGCGCGGAACGTAACTCTTGCTCGCGGAATTGTTGCCGATCAGATCGAGAGTCACTGCGCTCAAGCCGGAGCGACTGCCTTGCCCGCGGAAGTCGCGCACCGCTTGCGCGAGGCGACCGCCGCAATTTCTGGCTGCATGGAAGATGACGCGGTCCAAGTCGTCTTGGGGCACCGGCTCGGAGCGTTGCCCGCCGACCTTCAGCTCGCGCCGGTCCAAGAGTGCCGATGACAAACCGTCCGCGTCCGCCCAGCGCGCGTACTTGCGCTCGAACGCGACGTGCAAGCCGCGTTCGCTCTTTGCCAGGCCGGACGCGTGTCGCCAAAGGAAACTCAGCAACACTCTGCGGAGTCGTTTCTTCGCGGCGCGCGACGGCTCGCCAGCGTCGTAAAGCTCGAACACTTCCGACCAGAGCGCGGCCCGCTCTGAATTCGTGGGCGCCGCTGGATTGGTGAAAGCCTGAACCGTTTCTGCGAGTTGCCGGAAATCATTTTCGTGCGGTGCCAACGGCACGGCAATGGATTTCCTGAGCGGGCGCTCGGGCAGGTACAATTCAAGCCGGTTGAAATCTTCCGCGCCGCCGTCGCGCCAAAGCGCACGATCCACCAGGCGCCGCCAGTGCCGTTCGGTGACTGCATACCCAAACGCGCGCTTGTAATCTTCCAGACCGAGCCGGATGCGATCCGCCGGCGACAGTGTCGGCGAGTCCAGGCGAAGCAGCGCCGGCCGCAGTGCGTCACGGAGCTTGTCCGCCTGAGCGAGGCAACTCTCCGCGATCTCGTTGAGCGCCACGCAGGGTTTCCAGGGTTCAATCCCGTTCACGGCCAACTGAAGTTGCACGGCCATGAAGTCGGCTTCGTCCAGGCCGAGTTTGGCCGCGCGTTCCGTGAACCTGGCCCGGATGCTTTCGGGAAAGTCGGCGGGCGTCCAGGTTGGCGCGGCGTTGCCGCGCACCATCGCCACGCCGGCCGGTTTGATGCGCGCGAGCGCCTTCAGCGCGCTGGGCTTGGGAAGGCCGGCGGCAATGGCGATCTGCCTGGCGGTATAGGTGGGACCAGATTGCATGGCCGTGAATCAGCCGGCCCTGGCGGGCCGGAGAAATCCAAATGGCGGGCAGACAGGCAAACGCTTCCGTTGGTCCCGCAACCGGATCGCGCTGACGCTGCCGCCCGCCAAAAGTGTTGGTGTTGAAACTTGAAGTCCCGCCGGCCCCGGCATCCCGTGCCAGAACCTTTTGCAAAACGCCGCAGTACGCTTGCATTTTGATTTTTGTTCCGCGGACGTGGAAATCCCCACGCCGCCGCCCGGCGCGCCACAAGTCAAATGCGCGCGAATGCCGCCGGATCGGCCAAACACCCCTGCGCGCTCGATCAGGTTCGCGGGTTGGAGGCAATCGCTCATGAGGAAACGGTCTTGATGGCCTCGCGCAGCCGCGTGTGCCGCTGCGCGTCCTGCGTCACGCGCACCACCGCGCCTTCGACCGACTGCGACACGATCTCCGCGCGCAGCCCCGGTTCGAGGGAAACGTGCAAATGAATCTGGCCGCCCGCGCCCGCGCCCCCGCGCGCGAGATCCTCCGCGCGCGTGATCGCCAGCCGCTCCGCGCCGGCGTTGCCCACCACCGCCTCCATCCCGCCGATCTCCATCATCCGCGGACGCGCCAGCACCGTCAGCATCTCGCGCCCCGCCTCGCCGGCGATCACGTTGAACCGGGGCAGGTAAGTTGCCTGCGTCACTTCGGCCAGACCGCCGCCCGCCATCAGCCGCGCGCCGCCCAGGGCAAAATGTCCGCCCAGAGCCGCCTTGTTGATAAGCCCACCGATCAAGCCGCCCGTGCCGGTTGACTGTCCGCTTGAACCGAAAAGGATTCGCATGATGGCCAGTTGCAGCATCATCTGGGCGAGCGTGGCGAAGAATTCCGAGGCAAAGCGCCGCATCGCCTCGCCGCCTTCCGTGAAAGCTTGAACGATGGACGCGGAAAGCTGGCTGGCGAACACTTCGGCCGCCTGTTGGCCGAGTTTTTGCACGGAGGTCAATTCCCTTTTCAGCGCGGTGAGACCCGCCAGTCGCTTGATGGTCGCCTCGTCCGCGGCCATCTGAAGCTGTTTCTCCGTATAGAGGCCCGTCTCGTGCAGTTGTCGGTAAAGAGCCAGTCGCTCCTGATAAAGCCGGTTGATATTTTGCTCGCGCCCCGCCGCCGAGATGGTAAAGCCGGACAGGGCCTGGTTATATTCCAGGCTCGCCTGCACCAACCGCTGCATGCGCTCAAAGTCCGCGGTTTGTTCGCCCGCCTGCCGGTCGCGGTCCGCTTGCGATTGAAAAAACCCGGCCGGGATTCCCTCCCGCATCTGTTTGCGCACGATGTCGAGATTTTGAAGCGTCGGCCTGGCCAGCATTTTCTGGACGCGTTCCATCACCAGAGGGTCCAAAGTGTTCAAGCCCTCCGCCGTGGCTTCTCTTAGCGCCTTTTTCAACTGATTGGCGCTGTCGGCGGCCTGACTCGTTGCCGCCGACATGCTTTTCTCCAGTTTCTCCGTCGCCTCCATCATGGACATGAATTCCTTGATGGCCCAGGTCGTGGAGAGAATCGAAACCGCCAGCACCGCAAACGTTCCAGTGGTCGCAGCCACTGACAGCCCCGAAGCGACCGCTGCCATTTGCACACCTTTGATCGCTTCCCTCGCCGTGATGGCCGCCAGGGTCAACTGAGGGAACGTTTGAAACCCGACGAGCTGCGCCGTGTGTTGAAAAGCCTTCAGGCTGACCGTCGCGGATTTGGTTGACGTGTTCAGGACTGCCAGTTGTGCTCCGCCAGCTCCGAGCGCGACGTTCGTCGCGGCTGCCTGCGACTGCAACGCCTTCAACTCGGCCGCCGCCTGGACCGCACCCTCGCCGGTCTTGGCGATCGTGACTGTGTATTGGACTCCCGTGTCAGGCATCGTTCATCATCCTCCCCTTTCAGCGGTCAATGCTTGCGCGGCCATTTGCCGCAGATTTTCAGGTCCGACGAACAGGCCGATGGCGACGTTCGCCAACTTCGCCAGGCTGGGCGCCGTGAGCGAGTCCAGGAAATCATCGCGGGCGCAGTCCGGCGCCAACATCGGACGAATCAGCGTGCGCGCATCCTCAGTGGCAATGTAACGGGCCAGGACCGGTGGACGCAGCCTCGGCGCAATGACCGACAACCGGACGGTGCGCTCTGTGCCATCACGCAATCGCACTGCCACGTCTTTGAAACCGCGTTGCATGTCGGCTTCCGTCAGGCCGAGATCGCGCAGCGCCAGGTCGATCAGGTTCATCGTTGGTTGGTTTGGTTCAAAAGGGCGCGGGGGAAAAATCCCCGCGCCCGTGAATGGTTTAGCTCGCCGCGGTCTGCAAACCGCCCACGGCGCCGGTGGCCATCAGGCCGATGGTGAACCGCTCCAAGGCCCGGATTAAAATCTCGTCCGTGTCAAAGGCCGCTTCCTTGCTCGTGTCGAAGCGGATGACGCCGCGCACGCCGAGGTACTGGAACGAAGTGTCCCCAAACAGGATGAACACCTTGCTCACGTTCACTCCCGTGCTGTATGCCGGCATGATGTCCACCCAGCGCACCGGGAAGCCATCGAGCGTGGGTCCGGTCATGAACGGTTGCGCGCCTGTGCCCGCAATTTGCGCGTTCGGATTGTAGGGTCTGTCGCCGGCCGTGTTGAAGCTTGCGAGCAATTGCTCGAAGCTCGGGTGCATGTAATAGGCACCTTTCCTAAGAGCGGACGCATCCGGGACGTTGCGCAACGTGCGCAGGTTCGCGAGCGTCGCGTCGCTATAGTGCGTCTTCGACGAAGCCATCTGTACGACTTTGGAATTGTCAACCGTGGAGAGGCACAATCCCTTGACTGAGCCGTTGACCCCGCTGCCCGCGCCCGTGCTGATGTAAAACTGCGTGTCTTCAACCATCGCGATGTTGCGAGCGGCATACTCTGCGATGAAGTTGCCCAGGCCCACGATAGAATCGTCGGCAATCTCCGAGGGCAGGCGGACTAGCCCGCCGAATTTTTCCGCGGCGAAGGTCACGAACACGATGGTCGGCGATTTCTCCGGCGGCGGCGCGCTGGCGGCGATGAGTCCGAACGTGGGGTCGGTGCCGAGCCGCGGCAGCTTGACCGTGCCGGTGCCGAGCGGGAACACCGTGCCGTAGCGGCGCGCATTGCCGTACTGATTGACGAGCGCAACCACCTCACCTGAGAATTCGGTAGGGAGCGGTATGTCAGCGGTAGTCAGCGCCGACTTTGTTTGAAGGCTCAAGATTGAGCGGCTTTGAGACAAGAGCATCTCGCGCCGGGACGTTTCCAGAATCTGGAGCTTCCCAGTTTTCTCGCCGAGGGCGATCGCGATGGCGGCCAGATACTCGGCGCAGTCGTCCGTGACGAGCTGGCCGGGTCGGAGTTCCCCACGGCCCGCGCCGTTGCGGGAAAGCAGCACCCTGCGCGTTTGAGTGACGTCCGTTTGCAATTTCTCAACCGCTTCCGGCAGTCCTTTGAATCGGTCGAACTGTCCCTTCAGACCGTTCAAGACCTCGCCGAATTCGAGAACTTGCTCGGGCGTGATGCCCGCGATGAAGCAGGCGCCACGGGCTTTCGAGCGCGCGAGCAACAACAATTGCCAGCCAAAGACGATCAACATGGCCGACACGCCAGCCAGCACGCCGACTTGGAACAGACCCGACACGAGCGCCAGGACCGCCAGCGTGGCCAACAGCAACGGATATTTGACGCGCGTCCGCAGCGACCGGCTGAGGCGGTCCACGACGTCAGTTTTCAAACAACAAAACACCAGCGCCAGCAAGGCCAGCGCCGCCAACATGAATTCAATTTTCATAGACAAAACCTTTCAATGGTGAAGCGTGCCCGTCGCTTCGTGATTGCATCCGGGCGCACACGCGCACGGACGGTTTGGGCGGGAGCAACCCGTGGCATGACGTTGATTCCGTTCACCGTCACGCCAGCGTGTGAACAGTTCCGCTTTGATGGGTTGCGAAAGCGCACAGGAGCGAGCGTCCGTTGGATCGGAACACCTGACGCTGAAGTCGTGTTGAGTTCCCGTCTTTGTTTGCTCCTGTGCAAAATGTTCATTCGGATGGCTCAACGGCTCGGCCGATAAGGCTGGCATCGGGCGAGTACCAGAGCGTCAAATTGTCCGGTGACTCAGCCAAAAGGATGTTGGCCACGGAAAGCAGACCGCGAATTTCCAGTTGCGACTTGAGCCGACGAACAGCCCTGCCAATATCCACGCAAAGGAAAAAATGCCACGCGCTGCCGGTGAGCCAGAAAGTCGAATCGAAGTGGCCCGCGCCGATTTCCTGCAGCTCCAAACCGAGCGCCTCTTCGATGCCCGGATGCGCGTAGATCGGCGAGCCGAGCCGCGCGTCGAACTGGACCGCGATTACGGTCAAACCGAGCTTGGTCCAAGTCTTGAACCACACAGGATCGAGGACCTGCGACGCGGCAAAGTTCACGTCGAGCGGCTCGCGCGGTTCGCCTGGCTTGTGAGTCACTAGGATCATGACCTTCCTTTCACGTTCGGTTTCCGGCCGACTCGGCCACGTTTGCGCTCGGCGAGGCCGGCAGTGCCGCGCGCTGCAAACGCCTTGAACCAGCGGCGCAATGACCTTGGCGAACAGCGAAAACTGGCGACGCGCGCCACGCGATTGAGGGAAGACTCGTGGGGCGATCCGGCTTCAATTGCCGAGCCCAGGAGCAAGCAGGCAAGCAGCCGGTGTACGATGCGCAGCGCTTCCGCGCGGCGCTCAGGTGTGACGGTTTCGCCACTCAGGCCGCGCGGTCCCGACTCGCCCGCGAGTGCCAGGCATTTCCCGAGAAGGGCGCGCGGCACTTGATACACAAACGCGTTTCCATCCTGCCTCCGCCGCCAGCCCTCGCGTGCGGCGCGGCGATGGACCGTTTTCTTGGAGATGCGCGCAGCCAGCGCGATCAGCGCGGCGCCGAAAAAGTCCTGATGACTCGGGACAGTCATGCGAAAAGGTTAACAGGCTGGGTTGGACAAACGCTGGCCACGCGTGCGAGCTTGTTTTCCTTTGGAAACCGCTCTGCGTTTGGCCTTGGCGGCGCGCTTCAAACGGTTGGTAAACGTTGCCAATGTGTCGCCGGGGCGCGCGCGAGGCACTTCATTGCCGGCTGGTAATGGCGGCAGTGGATCGTCGATGCTGTAAAAATATCCCAGTTCGCGCAGGGATGAGTAACCCTTTCGACACTTCCTTGTTGGTCGTCCGACGATGACATGATCCAAAACTTGAATTTGAACGATTTCACCCCCCCGAATCAGATCGCGAGTTAGCTTGATGTCCGATTCGCTGGGCGTAGGATCGCCGCTCGGGTGGTTGTGCATCACGACGATGGCGGATGCCCCAGTGATGATGGCGGCCCGGAAAGTTTCACGCGGATGGCAAAGAACCCTGTCCAACGTCCCCTGTGCAATCAGCGTATGCCCCTTGGGAGCGCGACGCGCGTTCAACATCAACACGTAGAGGCTCTCCACTTCCGCATTGAAATGAGGGGCAGTGGAAATGTTGGCGCGCCAGTAAGCGACAGCCTTTGGGGGGTTGTCGCAATCAGACAGGGCGTCTTCCAGGTACGACTCGCGCAGGCAGACAACTTTGAATTCCCGGGCGAGCCGGTAGTTGTGTGGGACCAGGCGGGGCATGGTGATTAGGCCGTTTTGGGTTTTGGCTTCGATCTCGGCAGCGCGGGCGTGGCCGCGCGGCTGCGTTCAGTTTCCAAACGCCGTAGTGCATTGAAGCGGCGGATCAGCGGCGGACTTTGCCTGCGACTTTCCAACACCTGCCAGAGATGGGTCCGCGTCACTCCAAGAATCTCCGCGTGAGCGCAAATGCGCGGGTGTTTCGTCGGGCCTCTGCCGCGTTTCTTCTCGCCCGCCTCTGTTTGTGCCGGTAGCATCGGCATTGCTTTTAATACCGAATTGGTAATGCGTCAATACCAAACACAAAAAAGTTTCTCGGCTGTCCCTGCGAATCTCAAGATGCTGAGAGGGGAACGGAGTCAAATGGAGTTCGCGAGGTTTTTGGGGATTTCGAACCAAGTTACCTATCACCGCTATGAGAATGGGCGAGTGCCAAGAGCTTCAGGCTTACAGCAAATCGCATCCCGAATCGGTATTACCGTTGATGAGTTGCTGTCGCCAATCTCTGCTCTCCGGGCAAAGCAGATCGTTGACCAAGGCCAGTTCAAATCTACCAGCGAGCCTGGAACGGATGACCGGGAATTATCGCCGGAAGCGCGAAAGGCGTTTGGAGAGGCCAGCGGAGAACTCGTAAACCCAAAGAGCATTAAGGCAATCACGGAAGCGTTTCAACTAGAGACACTGACGCATGAGGAAGTCTCACGCCTTTACGAGCACGTGGTTGCCGTGTCCAACCGTGCGCCAGTGGAGTTGTCTAAGTTTTACGTTCTGATCCGAGTCGCGATTACGAAAGACTTGGAACGGCGATGGAAGATTCGCCTTTGAGGCTTCGATGAAACCCGGCCTGGTCAAAGAGATCGTGCGGGAGCGGACGGCTTACAAGGGCGGGCGCTCGATTGTGGAGGGTATTTTGATCGGCCAACTCGCGCTGGCCGTGATCGCCGTCGTCGGCGTCCTGGTTTACGAATCGCGTCGGGAGACCGCGGAGGTTTACACCGTGGCGGCGGTGCTCTGCGGAGCCTTCTTGTTTTCCGTCCAGGCCGTCCTGCAACGCGAGCTCCTCCATGCGGTGTTTGATATTGCCGACCGCGCCCTGGCCGGCGGCCGGGACCCACTGTCCGCGGAGAATCCTTTCGCGCCGCCGCCGGAGTCCGTTCGCGGGAAAGCGGTTGAATGAGAGTGTTGAATCAGAGAGTTGTTGACTCGTTTGTCCCTGGCCGATAGCAGTCAGTTCGAGCGGTCCCGCCCGTGGCTCCACCTGGGAAATTGAATCAGAGGCAGGCCCTGCCTCTCCGGTCTTCTGGGTCTTCCATTGCGAGCGGTTTCTCAGTCCAGCGGCGGTCCGGATGCGGGCGGTTGGGTCCGCGGCCAGGGAAAGTGGGATCGCTTTGATCTCGGCCTGGATCTCTTGCGCGCGATCTCCCTGCCTGGCCAGACGCACGACTTGAAGGAGATCGCCGCCTGGTGTGGTTGCACGCGGGAAACGGTCGCGAGGATCGAGCAAAGGGCGCTGAAGAAACTGCGCGCGCGCCTGGCTGCGTCCGGAGCAATGCTCGCCGAAGCACGAGAGCATTGGGGCCGCTCGTAAGTTCGATAGCGGGTGGAACCTGGTGTCGGAATCGTCCAGGCAATGGCGTTGCAGCGGGCGTGCAGAACCCCAAAACAGGGTGACACGGAACACGTCCATTTCGATTTGTGCCGTTTTGCCTTTCAGAATGTCCGGGCGTCGCAAGTCGCTTTCCTTGTGAATCTTCAACCCGGACATCGCCGCGACACAAATCGCCGCGCCTGGCGATCTGCGGCTTTTGTGTCATTCCAATGTCCACCGCTTCGCAAGTGATTTGCTTCAAGCCTTTTCAAGCTTGGTTAACTGGAATCAAGCCTGATAGACACGCACACAATTGTGCTGTCAATGTTCAAAACCGCTGCCGGGATGGTGCCGGCGGAGGGGGTCGAACCCACACATCCTTTCGGATACCAGATTTTGAGTCTAGCGCGTCTGCCGATTCCGCCACGCCGGCCACCCGGACGCCCACTATAAGTGCCGGAGCTGTGAAGTAAACAAGGTTTTGGCCGGCGCCGGCAGCGGCAGTTCTCCACGAGAAGCGTTGATATTCCGGGCACGCTCGGCGAAGCTGCCGCCCATGAATTCGCCACAACAACTCGATGAGTTGATGGCGCTGCACCTGGATGGCGGCAGCAACGCGGTCGAACCTTGTTCCATCGTGATCTTTGGCGCGAGCGGCGACCTGACGGCACGGAAACTCATCCCGGCGCTCTACCATCTGTTCAAGGAACAGCAGTTGCCGGCGGCCTTTCGCGTGATCGGCTGCGCGCGGCGCGAGAAGACGGATGAATCGTGGCGCGCCGAATTACGGGCCGCCCTCGATGAATTCTCGCGCACCAAACCCGTGAGCGAAACCACCTGGCGCGAGTTCGCCGGCAACCTTTCGTATTGTCGGGGAGACATCGCCGATCCGGAAACCTATTCCGCGCTGGCGCGTGCCCTGGATTCACCCGGCGACCAGGCCCTGCGGCGAAATCTTGTCTTTTACCTCGCCACGCTTCCAAGTCAGTTCGGCATGGTGGTGGAGCATCTGCACCACGCAGGCTTGTTGCAACGCGGGCCGGGCACCGGCTGGCAGCGGATCGTAGTCGAAAAGCCGTTTGGCCACGACCTCGCCTCGGCGCGCACGTTGAACCATGAGCTCACGCGTTTCGCCCATGAACAGCAGGTCTTCCGGATAGATCATTACCTGGGCAAGGAGACGGTGCAGAACATTTTGATGTTCCGCTTCTCCAACTCGATTTTCGAGCGCTTGTGGAATCGCGACTCAGTGGACCACGTTCAAATCACCGTCAGCGAGAAGCACAGCGTCGGGGGGCGCGGTGGTTATTATGAGGAGGCCGGCGCTCTGCGCGACATGGTGCAGAACCACCTGCTGCAAGTTCTTTCCCTCGTGGCGATGGAGCCGCCTGTTTCGCTCGAAGCCGAATCCATCCGCGACGAGAAAGTCAAACTGCTCAAGTCCATCCGCGCGTTGCCACCGGCGGACGTGGCGAAGCAGGTGGTGCGCGGGCAGTACTTCGCCAGTGTAGTGGAGGACCAGCCGCAATCGGGTTATCGGCAGGAGCCGAAAGTGAAGCCGGATTCCAACGTGGAAACCTACGTGGCGTTGAAGCTGTTCATCGACAACTGGCGCTGGTCGGGCGTGCCGTTCTATTTGCGCACCGGCAAGTGCCTGCCGCTCGGGGCCAGTGAAGTGCGGGTGCAGTTCCGGCCCACGCCGCACGTGTTGTTCGCGGCTGCCGCTGGAGGCAAGCTCGATCCCAACGCGCTGACGTTGCGCTTGCAGCCGAACGAGGGCATCTCGGTGCGCTTCAACGGCAAGGTGCCCGGCCCCAGCCTCGGCGTGCGCCCGGTGCGGATGCACTTCAGTTACGACGCCGAGTTCGGCGCCTACACGCCCGAAGCTTACGAACGATTGCTGCTCGAAGCGATTGAAGGTGATGCCACGCTGTTCATCCGGCGCGACGAGGTGGAAACCGCCTGGGAAATCGCGGATTCGATCCGCCGGGGCTGGGAGGGCAAGCCACTCTCGAACCGGGAATTCTACGCCGCCGGCACATGGGGGCCGATTGCCGCGGAAGAATTGCTCGCCCAAGGCGGTCACAACTGGCGCGACCCGCACCCGATCAAGTAATCAATCCTGGTCCGTGGAGGAACTTCCATGTCCGAACACAAAGCCACCATCCACTGGGAATGCAAGGGCGCCGATTTCGCGGCGGGCAAGTATTCGCGCGAGCACACCTGGGTGTTCGATGGAGGCGTGACCGTCCCGGCGTCGCCGTCGCCCTCGATCGTGCCGGCGCCGTTTTCCAATCCGGCACACGTTGATCCGGAGGAAGCCTTCGTGGCTTCGGTTTCAAGCTGTCACATGCTGACGTTTTTGTACGTCGCGTCCAAAGAAGGGTTTCAAGTGAACCGATACGACGACGAATCCGTCGGGCACATGACGAAGAACCAATTGGGCGTGCCATGGATCAGCCTGGTGACGCTCAACCCCAGGATCGTCTTCGGCGGCGCGCGGACGCCAACGTCCGAGCAGGAGGCCCATTTGCACCACCTGGCGCACGACCAGTGCTTTATCGCGAACTCCATCAAGACTGAAGTGCGGGTGGGAGAGAACCTGCGCTCGTAACCACAGATCATGGGGCGTGTTGAGTTAACGACATTCGCCGACCACCACGCGCTGGCCAAAACGGCGGCGGTTGCCTGGTTGCGCCAAATCGAAGCAACGAACGACCCAGACCGGTCACATTGCGTTGCACTGTCGGGCGGACGCATCGCCAGGGCTTTTTTCTCCTTGGTGGTCGCGGTTGCGCGTGCAGGTGCGAATCCGTTAAGTCGAGTCCACTTTTTCTGGGCCGATGAACGATGCGTGCCTCCCGAACATGCCGAAAGCAATTATCGGGTCGCACGGGAGGTGCTGTTCGACCCGCTGGGAATTCCCTCACTCCAAGTCCACCGCATTCAGGGCGAGAAGCCGCCGGAAGCCGCCGCCACCCAGGCCGAGTCTGAAATCTGCCGGATCGCACCTCTGAATCGGCGCGGTCAGCCGGTGCTCGACCTGGTCTTTCTTGGCATGGGCGAGGATGGGCACGTGGCCTCTCTCTTCCCAGGCGAGCCCGAGACCGTGAAGGAAAGCACGGCAGTTTATCGCACTGTGACAGCCCCGAAACCACCGCCAGAACGGATCACGTTCGGTTACTCCACGATCGCGGTGGCACGAGAGGTCTGGGTCTTGGTTTCAGGCACGGGCAAGGAATCCGCCCTTCGCGACGCATTGGCTAGTGAGGGAGCGTCGCCTTTGTGCCGGGTGTTGCGTTCGAGGGAAAGGACGCGGATTTTTTCCGATGTCCGCGCCTGACCATGTGGGAACTTGGTTTCTCCGGCTGTCCCGACGTGGAGCATGGCAATGGGCGACTTCTGGCGGACAAGGACTTGCGCCCAGTTCGGGATGAGACATGCCGGCGGCCAAGAAAAAGTTTTGAACAAATCGGGAGGGTGGTGTATCTCATTATCAGCGCGAAGAAGTCTTCGCTGTTCGTTTAGGGTTGGCATAGAGGTTTTGCTCGCAGTGCGGTGCGAACAGCGACCCTCCAAGTTGGCCGCACTGCCCTTCTGAGCGCCTCGGTGAAGGCGTATAAACCTCGTCACCACGGGGGTCGGACGCAAGTCCGACCCCCCGTTTGTTGTGCGACGGCCTCCCGGCACGGCTCGGAAATCAGCATTGCCCGGCAACGCCGGCGTGTTAAGCTCCCGTCGCATGAAGCACCAGCTCGATTTCGAGAAACCGATCATCGAACTGCAAAGCAAACTGGATGAACTCAAAAAGCATCCGGAAACCCACTCGTTGAACGTCAGTTTCGAGGGGGAAATCCAGTTGATCGAACGCAAGCTGGAGGAAACGCGGCGTCAGATCTTCTCGAACCTCACCGCCTGGCAGCGCGTTCAACTGGCGCGCCACCCCAAACGGCCCTACACCCTCGACTACCTCAAGACCGCGTTCGGCGATTTCCAGGAATTGCATGGGGACCGGCTCTTCGCCGAAGACCGGGCCATCGTCGGCGGTTTTGCCAGGCTCGGGGACCATCGCGTCGTGGTGGTCGGCACGCAGAAGGGGCGGGACACCAAGGAGAACATCCTCCGCAATTTCGGCTCGGCACACCCGGAGGGCTACCGCAAGGCGATGCGCCTCATGCGTCTGGCGGACAAGTTCCGGTTGCCAATCATCACGTTGATTGACACGGCGGGAGCCTACCCTGGCATCGGGGCGGAGGAACGGCACATCGCCGAGGCTATCGCCGTAAATCTTCGGGAGATGACCTTGCTCGAAGTCCCGATTGTCGCCGTGGTGATCGGCGAGGGAGGCTCCGGCGGCGCGCTTGGCATCGGCGTGGCCGACCGGGTTCTGATCCTGGAGAACGCCTATTACTCCGTCATCAGTCCCGAGGGTTGCGCGGCGATCCTCTGGAAGGATCGCGTGGCCGCCTCAAAGGCCGCCGAGGCCCTTAAGATCACCGCCCGCGACTTGCTGGAACTGAAGCTTGTGGATGAAATCGTGCCCGAGCCACTTGGAGGCGCGCATACGAATGCCGAAGTTACTGCCAAGACCCTCGGCCAATACGTGCTCAAACACCTCGCCGAGTTGAAGGCGTTGCCGACCGCCGGGCGGTTGAAAAGGCGCTACCAGAAATACCGCGCCTACGGCCATTTCCTCGAAAAGCCCGTGGCGCCACCGGAGAAAGGTGAAGTTGCGAGGAAGAGTTCCAAGCGCACCGGCGGTTCAAGCGCCGCGCCGGGCGGGCCCGCCGCGCCGATTTCTCCAGTGGTTCCGGCCACGACGCTCAACGCATCGGCACCGACGCAGCCTGCCCTCTGAGAAGAACGGTTGGCAACCCCCTCGTGTTATTGTTCCCGACTCCACCGGCCCAAAGAGGCTGCGGGTTCGCGCGACGCGGGGCCGGGCTCCCGTTACGTTCCGAAGGAAACCGTTGCATCAACCCAATGCCCGCGGTGCTGACCTGATTGTGCTTTACCCTTTGACCTTCCATCCGATCTTCAAGGAGCGCGTTTGGGGTGGGCGCAACCTCGAGAGGCTTTATGACAAGCCTTTGCCACCCGGCCAGCTGATCGGTGAATCATGGGAAATCAGTGACCGACCCGGAGACGAGAGCGTCATCGCCAACGGGCCGCTGGCGGGCAGGAATCTGCGTTGGCTCATGGAACTCCACGCTGCGGACCTTCTCGGTGACACCCAAGCACGGCAGGGCCGGTTTCCACTGCTCCTGAAAATCCTCGACGCCCGGGAGAAACTTTCGCTGCAAGTCCACCCGCCAGCCGGCCAGGCGGCCAGCCTGAGCGGCGAACCGAAAACAGAAATGTGGTACGTCGCGGATGCCGTGCCCGGCGCGGAGCTATTCGTCGGGCTCAAGCGGGGGCTGAAGCGCGCGGACTTCGAGGAGCGGCTTCGGGACGGCACAGTCGCGGATTGTTTTCATCGCCTTCCGGTGCGCACGGGTAACGCCATGTTTCTGCCCAGCGGCCGCGTCCACGCCATCGGCGCGGGCCTGGTGATTTTTGAGATCCAGCAGAATTCCGACACTACGTATCGCGTTTTCGACTGGAATCGCGTCGGGCTGAATGGCCAACCGCGCGAGTTGCACCTGGCAGAGTCGCTTGCGAGCATTGATTTCGACGACTTCGAGCCGGACCTCATCCGAACTGAGTTCGCGGGCGACGCCGGGATCAAATGGAAGCCGCTGGCTCAGAATCCATTGTTCAAGGTCGAAGTCATTGAACAATCCGCTGGCTTCAGGTTTTCGCTGCCTCCGGGGGAGATGCAGATCATTGCCTGTCTCAACGGACGCCTGTCAATCACCAGCAACAACGAACTCAGCCGGCTGGCCGCCGGCGGTTTTTGCCTCGTGCCGGCGTGTGTTCAGGCAAATTGCCTGGCCGAAACCGCGGCCAGTTGGTTGCGGACGGAGGCCGGCTAGGCCGTTGGCGCGAACACAGCGTGGCTCATGGAGGATTCTACAGGGTGGTCGGCCGACGATCTGCCTGGCCATAGACCGAGCATCGGGTGAGTCAACGGGTCACTACTTTCGGGAGCAAGCAGCGTTTTTCCGCGAGAGCTTCACTTGTTCGAAATGCGGCGGGCTTCGATTCTCGCTGGCAGGCCATGCCGGAAGCTTCGTGCGCAGAGCCGCGACCGACGGCCGCAAGAATTGTTTTTTCTTTGCCCAGCAGATTGGGTATCGTCCACCTCCGTCGGGCAGACGCCCGCTTTTGGATCCGCAAACCAGGAATCTTATGCCACTGACCCACACTCGCGAATTGTTCGCCAAGGCTTTGAAGGGGAAGTACGCCTTGGGCGCTTTCAACGTCAACAACATGGAGTTGTGCCAGGCCATCATAGAGGCCTGCGAGGAGGAAAAAGCCCCGGTCATGCTCCAGATTTCCAAGGGCGCGCGCCAATACGCCAACCCGGTCTATCTCAAGAAAATCATCGAGGCCGCGGTCAACCTCTCGAATATTCCCATCGCCGTCCACCTCGACCACGGCGACACCTTCCAGCTTTGCAAGGACTGCATTGATGAGGGCTTCACCAGCGTAATGATTGACGCCAGCCACGAACCGTTCGAGAAGAACGTCGAGATTTGCAAGCAGGTCGTGGATTACGCCCACAAACACAACTGCGTGGTCGAGGGCGAGCTAGGCCATCTGGTCGGCGCGCAATTCGATGAAGGCGAGGAAGGCGGGAGTTTTTCGCACGGCGGTCACTACACGCACCCGGAGGAAGCGGTGAAGTTCGTCAAGGAATCCGGCGTGGACTCGCTCGCCGTCGCCATCGGCAATTCCCACGGCGCATACAAATTCAAAGGCGAGCAGCATCTCGACCTCGAACGCCTCAAGGCCATCAAGAAGGCTCTCGCGGATGCCGGCCTTGGCGACTACCCGCTCGTGCTCCACGGTGCGTCCAGCGTCCCCAAGGAACTCGCCGAGGAAATCAACAAATACGGCGGCAAGCTCGGCACCGACACCGCTGGCGTCCCCGAGGCGGACATCGAGGTGGCCCGACGCGTCGGCTGCACGAAGGTGAACATTGACACCGACCTGCGCCTCGCGATGACCGCCGGCATCCGAAAAGTCTTCGCCGAAAGCCCGAAGGAATTCGATCCGCGCAAGTATCTCGCCCCCGCGCGCACGAAGGTGAAGGAACTCGTGCGCCACAAAGTTCGCGACGTGCTTTGCTGCGCCGGCCACGCGTTCGACTGAGAATCCTTTTTCATCGTCAATCCCCGAGCTCCAAGCTCGGGGTTTTGTTCTTCGCCGCGCAACGCTGGCACAGAACAGCGTCCGTTGGCACACCGGTTCGCGCCATGATAGCACGCCACTTTCACGCCCCGCGCAAAAAACTGCGGATTTCGGCCTGATTCTGCGCTTTTTCCCGTTGGCATTTCGCCAGCTAAAAGGTTCAGCGAGACGATTAACAACGCAAACGAAAGGACAACACATGAACTTGATCAAATGGCAACGACCCGCATTGACGAGCTGGCCGAGCTTCGGACGGCTCTCGGACCTGCGCGATGAAATAGATCGCTTGTTCGAACCCCCTCTGACCGGACTCGCACGTCCCTCGCACTTGTTGAGCGGCTGGACCCCGGCACTCGATGTTTACGAGGAGAAGGACCACTTCACCGTGAAGGCCGAACTGCCGGGCATGAAGAAGGAAGACATCGAGGTTTCTTTCCACGATGGCGGGCTGAACATCTCGGGGGAGCGCAAGAGCGAAACCAAGCACGATGACACCGAGGTCTATCGCGCCGAACGATTCTTTGGCCGCTTCCACCGCACCGTGACACTTCCGACGTCCATCGCGGCGGACAAGATCAAAGCCTCCTACAAGGATGGCGTTTTGACCGTCACCCTGCCGAAGACCGAAGACGCCAGGCCCAAGCACATAGACGTGTCGGTGAATTAAAGCGCGTTCGAGCGAAGCCTCCGGCGGGAGCCCACCCGCCGGAGCACTCCACAAAACCAAAAATCTCAAGAACAACCATGAAAACTGCTTTGCAGAAAGACCGCACCGCCGCAAATCCCGAACGCACGGGACCATTGGAATTCGTCGCGCCAGACGTGAACATCTACGAGACAAAGGACGGTTACCTCCTCGAGGCTGAAATGCCCGGGGTGAACAAGGATGGCCTGGAGATTACTCTTGAAGGCCACGAAGTCACCATCAGCGGTCGCAGACCGGACGAGGTCGCGGTTGGGAAACCGCTATTCCGCGAACGCCACGGCGCGCATTACCGCCGCGTCTTCGAATTGGACCCGGCCATTGACACTGCTCGCATCTCCGCGCGGATGAATCAGGGAATTCTCTTCCTCACCCTCCCCAAATCCGAGGAAGTCAAACCGCGCAGAATCACCGTGGGCGACTGAGGGCTGCTCGGTGCCTGGTGCCATCCCGCGAACCGCACGGTTCGCGGGATTTTTCTGATGGACAGCCTCCGGCCGGTGCAGTTTGCTGGACGGCACGAATGGCCGCCACGCAACTCTGGCTTTTTCCACCGCCACGGACGCTCGTCGAGCGGCTCGGCGAGGAATTCTTCCGCATGCTTCCCGAACGTCCGGGCGTTTACTTTTTCTGCGCGCGCGAATCCAGCGTGCTTTACATCGGCAAAGCGGCGAACTTGCGCCGGCGCCTTGGCAGTTATCGCGTTGCCAACCCGGAACGCCTCCCGCGGCGGCTCATCCGCTTGCTCAACCGGACCCGGCGGATCGAATTCGACGTCTGCGCCAGCGAAGCCCGCGCCAGCTTCCGCGAGGAGGAATTGATCAGTGCCCTCAATCCGAAGTTCAACCGCGCCGGCACCGTCTGGCCGCGTTCTGGATGACGCGCGCGTCCGCAAACGCAATGATTGGCGGCGCTGCGTGGCCAACACGTGGCAAACGGCGGTCGCGCCGGAGATTCACTCGCCGGCTGATAGGATTATGACCACGACGATGAACCCGCACTGGATCATTCTGATTCTCTCCCTGCTCACGGGGATTGCGCACGGCGCGGAGCCGCCCAAGCGCCCGGCGCCGACCATGGCTGAGATTCTCGCCGCCACCAAGCCCGGCGACTGGCGGCCCTTGGATGTGGAAAACACCCTCTATCTGGAATTACCCGGCGGACGTGTCGTCATTGAACTGGCGCCGTCATTCGCCCCCAAACATGTAATGAACGTCAAAGCGCTGGCCCGCGAACAGTATTTCGATGGGCTGTTCATCGTCCGCGCCCAGGACAATTACGTTGTCCAGTGGGCCGATCCGGACGCGGAGAAGCCGGAGTTGGCCAGAAAAATCAAGCACGCCAACCGGACCCTCCCGGCCGAGTTCGACACGAAGCTCGATGCGAAGATTCTTTTCAACCGGCTGCCTGACGGCGACGTCTATGCGCCGGAGGTCGGTTTCTCCGCCGGCTTTCCCGTGGCCCGCGACCGGCGCAGCGGCAGGATGTGGCTGGTCCATTGTTACGGGATGGTTGGCGCCGGCCGCGACACGGCGCCGGACAGCGGCGGCGGCACCGAACTTTACGTGGTCATCGGCCACGCGCCGCGGCACCTGGACCGCAACGTCACCCTGCTTGGACGCGTGGTGCAGGGGATGGAACTGTTGTCGTCCCTGCCGCGCGGCACCGGCCCGCTGGGCTTTTACGAAAAACCGGAGCAGCGCGTGCCAATCAAATCCATCCGCGTCGCAGCGGACGTGCCCGCGCCCGGGCGGAGCGCGCTCGAAGTGATGCGAACCGACACCGCGAGCTTCCGGCAACTGATCGAGTCGCGCCGCAACCGGCGCGAAGCCTGGTTTCAATCGCCCGCCGGCCGTATCGAATTGTGCAACGTGCCCATTCCGATCCGAACCGCAGCCGCGGGCGCGCGGTGACGGGACGGCGGGCCGAAGGCATTTGAGCCTGGATTGACAACCCCGCCGTGCTTTGGCTTAATCTGCGCCCCTTGCTGGTAGGTTACCCAAGTGGCCAACGGGGGCAGACTGTAAATCTGCTGGCTTACGCCTTCGATGGTTCGAATCCATCACCTACCACCATTCCCTCGTTCGCTTTTCTGAAACCAACTTCACCAATCACGGATGACACTTCTTGACGCGGATTTCGTTGACCGCGGAAGGACTCCCGTATCGTTGCCGAACGGGACGCCGGCTTCCAACCCGACGCGCCAATCCAGATGTCTGGAGCGTCGTGCCACACGCGCCGGTAAAACGGGTCAGCCGCTTCAAGCCCTTTGTTTGCTTGGTTTCCCTGCTCGATTCGTGTTTCATCCTCCCCCGCATGTCCACGGAAGACACCAATTCACTGATCGAACAACGCAAGGCCAAGCTCGCCGCGTTGCGGGCGAAGGGCATTGATCCGTTCCAGAACAAGTTCACGCCCACCGAAACCTGTGCCGCCGCCCGCGCGAATTACGTCGAAGGCCGCGAGGTCGCGCTCGCGGGCCGCATCACCGCACATCGCGAAATGGGCAAGAGTCAGTTCATTGACATCCGCGATCAGAGCGGGCACATGCAGGTCTATGCGCAGAAGAATGTCCTCGGCGACGAGCAGTGGAACATCTTCACGCATCTCGACCTCGCGGATTTCATCGGTGTGAAGGGGGCGATGTTTACGACCAAGACGGGCGAAATCTCCGTGAAGCTCGCCAGCTTCACGATTCTCGCCAAGGCGCTGCGTCCGCCGCCGGCCAAGTGGCACGGGCTGGAGGACACGGAGATTCGTTACCGCCAGCGTTACCTCGATCTCATCGGCAATCCCGATGTGAAGGAAGTTTTCCTCAAGCGCAGCGCCATCGTGCATGAAATTCGCGCGTTCTTTCACAGTCGCGGCTACGTGGAAGTGGAGACGCCGGTCATGCAAGCGATTCCCGGCGGCGCGGCAGCGCAGCCGTTCAAGACCTTTCACAACGCGCTGGGCTGCGATTTTTATCTGCGCATCGCGCTGGAGTTGTATCACAAGCGGCTGCTGGTGGGCGGCATTGATAAACTGTTCGAGATCGGCAAGAACTTCCGCAACGAAGGCCTCTCGCGCCGGCACAATCCCGAATTCACGATGCTCGAAGCGTATCAGGCGTTCGGGGATTACGAGACGATGATGGAGACGGTCGAATCGCTCATCTGTCACGTCGCGCAGAAGGTGCTCGGCACGCTTAAAGTTCCGAGGAGACAGTTTGGAGCAATAATCAGCGCCATTGATAAGACAATTAAAGCTTTGGACGAACTTTCAGCCGAAGGAAACCACGTCCAAACCATACATGAAATGCGGAGTCAGCTTTTGAATTTGAAGAATGGCATTGGGACAAGACCCGAAAAAGAAATCGCGGAGTCCGCCGTAAAGGTGATTGTCCAGCCAATCGCCGACTCCATCAGAGAAAAGAATCCGCCTGAATCAATTCCTGAAACTTTGGAACTTTTGAAAAGCAGGCCATGGATTCAGGCGTTCGTTAAAGCCATCAAATCACCATGGTTCGAATTGACGTTGGCTGCTAAGAATTCCGAAATCAATTTGACCAATTGGAAGCGTGTGAAATACAAAGACCTCGTTGCCCAAAGAGTTAAAGGGAAAACCAACGGCAAAGTTCCAGATTGGTTTGCATTGACGCCTGAAGAACGTCGCCGTGTAGCGATTGAAGATTTGCAAATGGAGGGCGAAATCGCCAAGGGCTACGAAGATTTTGAAGTCACGGGCGCGGTGTTTGAAAAGCTGATCGAGCCCACGCTCATTCAGCCCACGTTCGTCACGCATCTGCCGAAGGAACTCGTGCCGCTCGCCAAGCTTTCGCCCGACGACCCGACGACCGTCGAAGTCTTCGAGTGCTGCATCAACGGCCAGGAAATTTCCCCCGGCTATACCGAGCAGAACGATCCCGTCGCGCAACGCACCACGCTTGAACATCAAGCCGGCGGCGAGCAGCAGAAGCTGGACGAAGATTTCCTCGTCGCGCTCGAACACGGCATGCCTCCGGCTGGCGGCATCGGCATCGGCATTGACCGCCTGTGCATGATGCTCCTCGGCCAGGAAAGCATCCGCGACGTGATCCTGTTCCCGCAGTTGAAGCCGAAATGATGGTGTGCCTGAATCCCGAACAGTTGCTTGCGATAATCTGTCCATGAGTGCAACCGAAGCCACAGCGGAAGTTTTTGTCACCGCGTTCAAGTCTTTGAAACCGCGCCAGCGCGAGGCCGTGCTGGAGCGGATGCTGGAAGATGAGGACATTTCCACCGACATTGCCGACACGCTGGCATTGGAGGCTCGCCGTCATCAGCCACGCCAGCCTTTCCGTCAGGCCCTGAAGGAACTGGGCATCAAGGCGTGAGTTGGCAGATTGACATCGCCCGCGATGCGCGCAAGGAACTCGCCGGATTGCATCCGCAAATGCAGGCGAGGATTTCCAAAGCGATTTAGGCACTCGAAGCCAATCCATTCCCGCCCGGCTGCAAGAAGCTGAAGAACCGGGACGGTTTTCGCATCCGCGTCGGCGACTATCGCGTGCTTTATCTGGCGGATATGAAGTTGAAGCGGATTGCCATCGGCGTCATTCGACACCGGCGTGAAGTTTATCGGGATTGACCGCCTGTGCATGATGCTCCTCGGCCAGGAAAGCATCTGCGACCTGATCCTGTTCCCGCAGTTGAAGCCGAAATAGCGGCGTTGCAAAATCCGGCCCGCACAATAAACTGTTCCCATGACTGCCATCGCCGCCGAACTGGATCGAAGACTTCAAAGCCTTGATCCAGAGACCGCCGCGTCCGTCGAGCAAATCGTGCGGGATGCTTTGCAACTCGCGGAAAAAAGGAAGAACGGCGCTGCGACATGGCCCGTCGGATTCTGGGAGCGCATCCGTGCGGATTGGGGCAACGAGCCATTCGAGCGTCCGCCCCAGGGAAACTTTGAAAAGCGCGAGGACTGGTAATGGCTTGGCTTCTCGACACCAATGCCTGGATTCATCATCTCAAAAATCCCGGCGGCCCAGTCGAGCAACGGCTAAATCGGGTTTCGCCAGCCGAAACCTTGCTTTGCTCCGTTGTCAAAGCCGAACTCTGGCATGGTGCGCACAAGTATGAGCGGCGCGAGCGCCGGCTCGCCGCGCTGACCGAGTTGTTTCAATCCTTTGTCTCGCTGCCTTTCGATGACGCTGCCGCGCGACACTAGGCAACCATCCGGCACGAACTGGAAACCCGCGCTCTGATGATTGGGCCAAACGATCTCAAGATCGCAGCCATTTGTCTGGTGCATGGACTGACGCTGGTGAGCAGCAATACAAACGAGTTCGGCCGTGTTGCGGGACTGGTCGTGGAAGACTGGGCCAAGCCCTGATGCTCCTCAGCATGGAAAGCATCCCCGGTGTGATCCTGTTGCCGCATTTGAAGCCAAAATGACGCGGGACAGGCGCGGTGCCCGTCCTGCGCTGGCGCATCAAGCGGACGGCGAACACTTGAAGCAGGACGCAAATCTCCTGGTCTCCCATTTTGCCCGCGAACCGTCCAATGATTGGGACTCGGCCCGCTCTCGTCCGTCGTGCAGCGACGAGCAGGTGAGTCGCCGTCCATCATCGCCCCGGGATCCGTCCAGAAATCTCCGTTTCACTTCAACGCTCGGAGTCTGCCGGCTGGCTTTGCCGCGCCAGTTGGGACCCCATCGTCGCCACGTAATACTTGGCGAGCAGGTTTGAAGCTTCCCAGGCAGGGACGCGCTTGGGGTCGCGCACGAATTCCAGAAAGCGTTTCGCCGCCAACGCGAATCGTTCCTCGCGACTCAGGCGGTGGTGCTCGGGAATCGCGATGCGAATCGCCGCGCGTTCGTCATGCACCTCGAGTCCGGGATACTCCGCCCCAAGCGCCTCGATGCGCCGGCTCGTCGCGGCCAGGACGGCAGACTTCTCCGCAGCATGATTGGGCAGGACGAAAACCTCTCCGCGCTGATCCGCGCCGCCGACTGGCCGGATTTCAATCCGCGACCGGCTCCCGCGAAAGACGGCGGAGTTTCCTCCCGCCGGTTCAGTTGCGTTTTGGAATGCCCAGACCACGTCGAGCTTCACGTGGATGCCCCGCAACGTGTAGTGGACGCTGTGGTTGCCGAACCAGCGGAGTGCGTCCCCGGCCACGTCGTCGTGGAGGAACTCAGGGAACTCGCGGGCAGCGGTCAGTTTGAAGAACTGGTCACGGGAGATGAGGATGGGCCGCCGCGCGGCGCTCAGGACGCGGATGTCATTCGTGCAGTGGATGGCCTGATCGGGAAACAGAATCCACGGCGCGAGGCCGGCGAGATGAGCGCCCGCGTCCGACAGCCCCTCAGCCTGCCGGCGTGTGTCGAAGAACCAGGCTGCTCGCAACTCGGCCCGCTCGCCCACTTCGCCATCGAGCCGCCGCACGCTTTTCAACTGAACGGCCGGAGCGTCAATCGAACCCGCGATGGGCACGCCGAAAATCTCCGGGTCGTTTACCAGCGCGCATAGCAGGAGAAACGTGATTTCAAACCTTTCGGGGGTTGGCTCCATCAGCACGAGGCGTTTTCTTCCGGCGGACTTGAGTGTCGCGGCCAGCTTCGGCAACGCACCAGGATCAATCACCCACGGCGGTCCGGCGAACACGTGAAATCTGCGGCGGACGAGCGCTTCGATTTGGGCCATCCGGCCGTTGGCCTTGCCGGAGACGACAACGATATCGCCGGCCTTTTGCCGGAGCAGGCGTTGGAAAAAGTTGGTGCTGGTGCGCAGATCGAGTTTCCAGCGCGTCGGATTCTGTGGGCGAAGGTTGAACTGGGCGATGCGGTTGACGTGGGCGGTCAAGTCCGGCCCGAGCGGGGCATAAACCCGAACCAGATTGGAGACACCAGGAAGCGTTTGGTGTTGGAGCAGCGACGCGTCGGAATTGCAAGGGTCGAGCGAGATCAATCGGAGGTCCTTGGAGCAAGAAGTGAACGCAAGGAAAAGCCCCAAGCCCCAGGCTCCAAGCCTCAAGCAAACTTCAAGCCTCAAACTGCGGGACTCCATGCTTGCCGGAATCGTGCGTGAATTTGTGTTGGCGGAGATTCGCTGGGACTTGGAACTCTGGGCTGGGCATTTGGTTTCCGCGCAGGGCATGGGAATTCCCCGATCCGGACCGATGTTCAAACCCGGCTTCGCCCTACCCCTTGGCCAGCTCTCCCGCGTGCTTTTGGATTTTGCGGATGGCCTCCGCGATGTGTTCCATGTCCTCGCGCGGCCCGAGCAGCATATTCTGGGTGAACCAAACCGCCTGGCTGCACAACTTCCCGTTCTGCGGACAGTTTTGATTCTGCTCGAGCCACTGGTTCATCCGCTTTTCGCCGTAGATCTTCAGGAAGTGCTGATTCCTTGCCAGGCCCGACACGTAGGCCTCCTTGTTCATGACGCCGTAGCCGCCCGAGCACGGCACGCCTTCCTTGCCCAGCGCCTCCATGAATTTTCCGCGATCGAGTCCGGCGAACCGCGACTTGTCGTAACGGAACATGTAGAGGTGATACGCGCTGCGCGTGACGCCGTCGTAAAGCTTCGCGGGCGTGATGCCGGGGATTTCTTTGAGCAGCTTCGTCAGATAATTGGCGTTCCCGGTGCGACGGTTCGTCTGCTCGATCACGCGCGTCATTTGCGCGAGCAGCAGGCCGCCCTGGAATTCCGAGAGGCGGAGGTTGGAACTGCGCGTACCGGAGTAGTCGTGGTTGTAGCTGCCGGCGGCGCGACTGCGGCCCTGGTTGTGGAAACTCGCGCAATTCTCCGCGAATGCGTCGTTCTCCGTCAAGACCGCGCCGCCCTCTCCCGAGTTGAGATTCTTGCTTGCCTGAAAACTGTAGCAGCCGGCCAGCCCCCACGTGCCGACCTTTCGTCCGCGCCACTCCGCCAGGTGCGCCTGGCAGGCGTCCTCGATCACCGGCAGTTTGTGCTTGTTGGCCACCGCCAGGATGATGTCGAGGTCCGCCGGCGAACCGCCGATATGCACCGGCAGGATGGCGCGCGTTTCCTTCGTGATCGCCGCCTCGATCTTGTTCGCGTCAATCTGGAAACTCTCCAGGTCCACGTCCACGAAGATGGGCAGCGCGTAGTTCAGAACGACGACGTTGTAAGTGGCGACGAACGTGTAGGGCGGGAGGAGGACCTCGTCTCCGGGGCCGATGTCCAGCGCGCCCAGCGCCGTGGTGAGCGCGCTCGTGCCGCAGGACGTGGCGACGCAATGCTTGGCGCCGGTAAGCTTTTCGAAGGCGTCCTCGAATCGAGAAACCATCTTGCCGCTGCCGCGAAACCAAAGCCCGCTGTGCAACGTGTCGAGCAGCGCCTTTTCCTCGGTTTGATCGTAAACCGGCCAGTTGGGGAAGCCGCCGGCGTGCGCTTTCGGCCCGCCGAGGATGGCGGGCTTCGCCGCGGCTTCTCCGCCGCGGGCGATGGTTGGCAGACTCAGCGCCAGCCCGGCGCCGGCAGTTGTGGTGGTTGTCAAAAACTCCCTGCGGTTCAAACTGATTTTCATATGGGCGCTCCGGGATTCAAAGAGTTGGGGACGATGGTTGTTTCAACGCCGGATTACCGCGCGGCGCAGGGCGGGTCAAACCATTTCTTCGCGGTCATTCGACGATCCGGACGCGCTTCACTCCAGCCTCCCACCAATCGCGCAAGGGGCCGCGCTTGAGCGTGTTCAAGGCGTTGGAGCGCGTCGCTTTGCGCAGTTCCAGAGTTGCGGTCACCACGTCCTCGCCGAAGATCGAGGCCTCCTGGAGGATGTTGCCGTCCGGCGCGATGATCCGGCTCTGGCCGTGCGATCCGCTCAGGTCCGGGTTGGCCGGCGCGTTGGCCTGCACGACAAAGACCGTGTTCTCGACGGCGCGGGCCTGGAGTTGGGCACGATAAGGCCCGAGCTTGTGTTCCTCGCGCAACCCGGATTCATGCGAGATGCAAAAAACCACCTTGGCCCCTGCCAGCACCGGCAGTCGCACCAACTCGGGATAACGCTCGTCGTGACAAATGATCACCGAGCAGGGCACATCATCAAATTTGAAGACGGACAAATGGTCGCCGGCCTGGGGCCAGCGCTCGGCCAGTTGAATCTTGTGGTAACGCTCGATGACCTTGCCCGAGGACGCAATGATCAGCGCGGAGTTGAACAGCTTGTCGGAATCGCGCCAGGCGCTGCCGACGATGGTATGAACCCCGGCGGCGCGGCACGCGGCGGCAATCTGCTGTTCCGCTTCGGCAAGTTGTGTCGCCGATGAATTCGTCGCGGCGTCCGCGAAGTAACCCGTCAACGCGCACTCGGGAAACACGATCACGCGGGCGCCCTGTTCGGCGCAGTCGCGGATCGAGTTGGTGATGCGCGCGAGATTCCCGGCCAGGCTACGCGAGGAGCGCATCTGCACGGCGGCGACTTTGAACGGAGAGGCGTTGGTGTCTGCGGCGTCCGACGTCGCCGGGTGCAATGCGACGGCGGTGAGGCAGCACAGCAGAGGTGCGGTTAGTTTCATTTCCGGAGCCGCGGTTGTGGCCAAGGCTGCGGCGATCATCGCGTCCGCCGCCGGGCTTGGCCAGAGAATCCGTGGTGTCGAATGGCGCTGGTCCGCCAATGCTCCGGTGTCAAAACCGGTATCAAAACCGGCTTGAGCGGCTGGCGCGCCGGGGGTTTACTGGCCCATGCGACTGCCGGCCAGCAGGATTCTCCGTTTCGTTTTGATCACCGTGCTGTTGGTGCTTGCCGGCACAGCGATCGGTGAAACCGCCACCGCTCCGGCAACCCGTCCCAACATCCTCTGGCTGATTGCCGAGGATTTTGGCCAGCACCTTGGCTGTTATGGCGCGCGGGAAGTCTGGACGCCGAATCTGGATCAACTCGCGGCGGCCGGCGTGCGTTACACGCGGTTCTTCACCACGGCGCCAGTGTGTTCACCCAGCCGCTCGGCCTTCATGACCGGGATGTATCAAACCACCATCGGCGCGCACAACCATCGCTCCCATCGCGACGACGGCTACGAGTTGCCGCGGGGAGTGCGCGTGCTCACGGACTGGCTGCGTGACGCGGGTTACTTCACGGCGAACGTGCGCGAACTGCCGTCCGCGATGGGATTCAAAGGCACGGGCAAGACCGATTGGAATTTCACCTACCGCGGGAAGCCGTTCGATTCAGATCGTTGGGATGACTTGAAGTTGCAGCATCCGTTCTATGCGCAGATCAATTTCCAGGAAACACACCGCGCCTTCCACGCGCCGAAACGCGCCGACCCGGCGAAGGTTGTGATTCCGCCGTGGACGCCGGATCACCCGGTCGCGCGCGAGGATTGGGCGCAATATCTGGACGCGGCAACGGAACTGGATCGCAAGGTCGGCCTCGTGCTCCAGCAACTCGAAGCCGACGGCCTGGCGGACAACACCGTGGTCGTGTTCTTCGGCGACAACGGCCAGTCGCACGTGCGCGGCAAACAGTTCTGTTACGATGAGGGCCTGCTCGTGCCGTTGATCATCCGCTGGCCGAAAAACTTTCCGACGCCGAAACAGTTTCGTCCCGGCTCGGTGAACAGCCGTTTGCTGGAGGCGATTGATCTGGCGCCGACGATGCTCGACATCGCCGGCGCGAAGAGGCCAGCGCGGATGGAGGGCCGCAGTTTTCTGGGCGAAGCGGCAGGGCCGCCAAAGACCTACGTGTTCGGCGCGCGGGATCGTTGCGATGAAACGGTCTTCCGTTTCCGCACGGTGCGCGACTCGCGCTACCGCTACATCCGGAACTTCACGCCCGAGCGGCCGTTCCTGCAACCCAACGACTACAAAGCGCGTTCCTATCCCGTCTGGCGGTTGCTGCCACAATTGCAGGCGGAGGGGAAACTGACCGCCGCCCAGGAGGCGCTTTGCGCGCCCACGATGCCGGCGGAGGAACTCTACGACCTGCAAAACGATCCGCATGAAATCCGGAATCTGGAGCAATCGCCGGAGCACCGCGCCGTGTTGAGCCGCCTGCGGGCCGTGCTGGAGCGGTGGATTACCGACACACGCGATCAAGGCCGCGTGCCCGAACCGCCGGAACTGGCCGCACGCAAGGGTGTGACCAAGATCGGGACCAGTCCGCAGCAGGGTTACGTGCCGGAGCCGCGCGCGGTGGTGCCAGCCACCAAGACAAAGCCTCCCCGCCGTTAACGCGGCCTGGCGGGCCGAGGCCGATTGGGTTGAAGGCCTGTCTCGCAAAGTTGCCTGGACAGTGGCGATTCACGGTCTTGGGTGGCAGCGGGAGGGCGCACCCCGCCTGGATCAGCCACGGTTTCTTTGCTTTCGTCACGGCGGGGTTGTTGCTAAGAACGCTCCGCCTGATCCAACCATGAAAATCAAAACTCTTTTTTGCCTGAGCCTCCTGTTCTCGCTCGCCGAGCTTGCCGCGCAACGCGGTCCCGCCGCCACCGCCGCCGCCGTCGGTCCGGTGGAGTCACGTCAGTACGCCCCGAGCCGTGAGATTGACATCCAGCACGTCACGCTCGACGTGACGCCGGATTTCAAGGCGCGCACGGTTTCGGGCAAGGCGACGCTCAAGTTCAAGCCTATCGCCAAGCCGTTCCCGGAACTGACGCTCGACGGGGTTGATCTGCGCGTGAGCGAAGTGACTGCGACCGAGAGAATCCTCGGCTGGCAGGCTACGGACAAAAACGTCATGGTCACGTTCGATCCGCCGGTGCCCGCCGACACGGAAGCGAGCGTCACGATCGCCTATTCCGCCGTGCCGAAGCGCGGGCTGTATTTCCGAACGCCGGAAATGGGTTACGAGCCGGGCGATTCGCACGTCTGGACGCAGGGGGAATCCATTGAGGCGCGCCATTGGTTTCCGTCGTTCGACGCACCCAATGAGAAGTTCACCAGTGAGATGATCTGCCACGTGCCGGAGGAAATGACGGTCCTCTCGAACGGCAAACTGGTTTCGGAAGCGAACGAGGCAAACGGCATGAAGGCGGTTCGTTGGCTTCAGGAACAGCCTCACACCACGTATCTCATTGCGCTGGCGGCGGGCCATTTCAAGGGCATCCACGACCAGCACCGGGACATTCCGTTGGGCTTCTACACGCCGGCCTCGCAGATTGCGCAGGCGACCAACTCCTTTTACGAAACCAAGGAGATGATGGAGTATTTCGAAAAGGAGATCGGCGTGCCGTACCCGTGGGCGAAATATTACCAGGTCTGCGTGGACGACTTCACCGCCGGGGGGATGGAGAACACCTCGTTGACGATCCTGAACACCTTCACGCTGCACACGACGGAGACGGAGAATCTCCGCGACAGCCGCGGGCTGGTGGCGCATGAACTGGCCCACCAATGGTTCGGCGACCTGGTGACGTGCAAGGACTGGGGCCACGTCTGGCTCAACGAAGGGTTCGCGACCTATTACGAGCACCTCTTCGACGGCTTCAAAGATGGTCCGGACGAGTTCCGCGCCCGGATGTACGGCAGCGCGAAAGGCTTCATCAATGCGACCGACGACACCAAGGCGATCGTCCGCCGGGATTTCCGGAGCCCGGACGAGCAGTTCGGGTTTCACGCCTACTCGAAGGGCGCGTGGATTCTCCACATGCTGCGCAGCCAACTCGGCGAGGACCTGTTCCGCCGGTGCGTCAAGACCTACCTGGAGCGCCACCGGTTCGGCAACGCGACCACGGACGACTTCAACCGGATCATCGAGGAACTGTCCGGCCGCGGCTTCGACCAGTTCTTCGATCAATACGTCTATCACGCGCATCATCCGGAACTGGGGATCAGCTACAGTTGGGACGAACGCGCGAAGCTGGCGAAACTCACGGTCGCGCAAAACCAGAAGTTGAGCGAGGACGTGCTGTTGTTCAACGTGCCGCTCACGGTGCGCTTCAAGGGCGCGTCCGACACGACCGACAGGCAAATCCAGGTGAAGGAAAAGTCGGAGGATTTTTATTTCCCGCTGCCGGAGGCGCCGGAGATCGTGCGGGTTGATCCGGAGGTCACGCTGCTGGCAAAGATCGAGTTCAAGCCCGCCACGGCCATGCTCTACGCGCAACTGGCCGACGCGTCGGACACGATGGGCCGGTTGCTGGCGGTCGAACAGTTGAGCGGCAAACGCGACGCGGTGGACAAGCTCGAGCACGCGTTGAACAACGATCCATTCCATGGCGTGCGCGTGGCGGCGTCGCAGTCCATCCGCGCCATCGAGGCCGAGGTGGCGCTGCCGGCGTTGATCGCGTCGGTGAAGCAGAGCGACGCGCGCGTGCGCCGCCAGGTGTTGAGCGATATCGGCAGCTTTTATCGCGAATCGAGCTATGCCGAGGTGTTCCGCGCCGCGCGTGAGGAACTGAACCCGGAGATCAAGGCCATCGCGATCTCGGCGCTCGGGGCGTATCAAAAACCCGAGGCGAAGGAGGTGCTGCTGGCGAACCTGGCTGCGTCCTCCTATCAGAACACATTGGCGAGCGCCGCCATCCGCGGGATGAGGGCGCAGGACGACGCGGGCTACGTTGCGCCGCTGCTCGAGTGGTTGCGCGGGCAGCAGACCAACGCCAGCGCGTTCGGCTTCACGCGCGCGTTGGACACGCTGGCCTGGCTCGCCCGCAACGAGGACAACAAGGACGCGGCGCGCGAGTTTCTGGTCGGCCAGGCAACGAGCCTCCGGCGGCGCGTGCAACTCGCCTCCATCGCAGCGCTCGGAACGCTCGGCGACACCAAGGCCATCGCCGTTCTCGAAAAGCTGGCGAACGCGCCCAAGGACAGCCCGGAGCGCACGGCCGCCGACAAGGCGCTCGCCAGCCTGCGCGAAACGAAGAAACCCTCCGTCGAACTCGGCGGCTTGCGGATCGAAGTCCTGGAACTCCAACGGGACAACAAGGACCTGCGAAAGGAACTCGACGACCTCAAGAAGAAGTTGAGCGCCCTGTCGCCGAAGCAAAGTGCAGTCCCGGATAAAGGCGCAAAGCCGAAGTCGGGGGCGGCGGCGGGGAAGGGACAGAAATCGAGACCGGGTGTGGCTCCCGACAAGGATTCAAGAACCCCTTCGATCAAGTCGCCAAAACAGATGTGAGGCGGCGGCTCATCGCTCGTTGAATCCGATGGCGCTGCCGGGATCGGGATGCCCAGATCACTCGCGCGCGCCGAGGCGCGATCCTGAGGCATCAGGATTGCGACGCGTCGGAAGAAACGGAATCCCGCGTGAAGTTCAAGCAGTTTCGGTCACGGTGCGCAATGCGAGCCGAAGCGGTCCGCGTTGCGGCACTTGGGCAACGCGCCCTCGATTTGAGCCTCCGAACGAGCCCAAAGCTGACGGACTTCATGATGTCAAAACTCTTTAGAAATGTCCCCTGTTTAACGCACGAGAAAATGTCCCCTTGTCTCGTTCTCGTGATCGCGTGACCGCGCCGTCTATTCGTGGCGGCGGGGCGAGCGGCGATGACGGGCTTTCGAGTTCCAGCTCGCGTCGTCGCCGGTCGCCACCGCGTAACGGACTCGCCCCCGCCGACACGAATAGGCGCGCCCGGGACCTCGCTTCGCCGCCGCTGGAGGCCCCGCCAGCATTCCCGCCCCACCGCTCCCCCCAAGCGCCGCCACGGAGGACTCGGCGCCGGCGTGGGGCGCGCCCGCCTCACGCGCGCGCGCGCCGACCCGACCCGTGCCGGGCGGCCCGGCAGTGGCCGCCACTTCAGTTTCTTCCCACGATGGATCAGTTGCCCTCGGTCGTCGCGCAACGTCCGCACAATCACTTTCCTGCCCGCCAGGCTCAACGCCTCGTGCTGCCGGTCCAGTTGATACCAACGCCCGCCGCTGGCCACCGTCCAGTCCCGTTGCCCCACACGCTCCGCTTCCCAACGCAACACGTCGTCCAAGTCCCGGGGCGCGCCCCGATGCACGTCCGCGGGACTGGCCGCCACCACGTTGCACTGCCGGTTGAACGCCGGCAAAAACGGCTCCGCTAAAAACCGGTTCGCGCTTTCCAGATCGTTGCTCCCGGCCAGGCGTAGCGCCTTGGCCAGCCGGTCCTGGAGCACGCCGTTCATCCGTTCCCCCCGCCCTTTGGCTTGCGGGCTGTTGGCCAAGATCAGTTCCACGTCCAGGCTCTCCATCGCCCGGCCAAACTGGGTTTGCGGCGCTTTGCCCGCCAGTTGCTCGGCCACGCTGCCCAACCCTTCGCACCGGTAGATGCTGTCCCGATCCACATCCAGGCTGCGCGGCAAGCCGTGCCGCCGCACCCAGCCCGGCGTCGCCCTGCGCCTGATAGCGCCGCCATACCCGCTTGGCTTGCCGGTAACCCAAACCCATCAACCCCGCCGCCACCACCAGCGTCATTACCCGTTGCTTCACTCGCGTCATGATCGTCAGCCGATTCCGTTCTTTCCGACTCATTGTCAATGTCTCCATGTTTTGGCCGGTGTTGCTACCGCAACCCCGCCCAAAAGGGGACATTTCTATCGAGTTACAAAGGGGACATTCTCATCGAGTTTTGACACTGACGGACTTCATGATTGACTTCGCTGAGGAACCAGAGTTAGCCTGCCCGGCAATCTCCTGCTGGAACGGTGGGTCCCTGTGCAGGAAATCACCAATGATGACCGTATGCCCGTAGGGCCAACCATCCTGCTTGTCGAGGACAATGAAAACGACAGGCTGCTCATGCGCGCTGCGCTGGAACAGGCCGGGATCGTCCACTCGCTTCAGGTCGCGCGCGACGGCGACGAAGCGGTTTACTATCTGGCCGGGCACGGTGAGTTCTCCGATCGCAACCGTTATCCCATGCCGTTGCTGGTCCTGTTGGATTTGAGCATGCCCAAGAAGGACGGTTTCGCCGTGTTGAACTGGATCACGCAACAGCCGGAGCCCGCGACCTATTCGGTGGTCGTCCTCAGTGCTTCCAATGCTTCCGAGGATGTGGTCCGGGCCTACGACCTGGGGGCGCGATCCTTCCTGGTGAAACCGACGACGCTCCCGGAGCTGGTGGAATTGGTGGTGCCGCTGCAACGCTACTTGCGAAGCCCTGTAATGGACATCGCCTCGCACACGACGAGTTCTGAGCGACGCAATGCGCCGAACGGCTCGCAATGTTCTCCCGCAAGCCCCGGCTAGTGTTGTGTAACAGTTAATTCTTTACAATGCTGGATTTCACGATATGCTCGTCAGCATGTGGAATCCAGCCAGTAGTCTGCCGATGACTCCGGAGCAAAAGCAAACCTTGGAGGCATGGGTTC